>Ga0123355_10006824_pt1 | contig 16988 bp, 13 predicted proteins | sample TergutEmb28metaG_3_FD_89872 | JGI IMG/M metagenome (GOLD analysis project Ga0123355, IMG submission 89872) | Embiratermes neotenicus P1 segment gut microbial communities from Petit-Saut dam, French Guiana - Emb289 P1 | ecosystem: Host-associated > Arthropoda: Insects > Digestive system > Gut ...
AGTTAAGCCTTTCTTTGGAGAACTGTTCTTCAAGCAGGGTGGAGTATTCGTCGTAGGAAATTAAATTGTCGTGCAGAAAATAAATATGCCCATCAACTCTCTCGCCTTGCCAAAGCCAATCCCTGCCAAAAATTGTAATGTAGTTAATTTCGCTCCCTATACGTTCTACTCTCGCAATGCCAAAAGACCCTCCTCCGCCAGACCAAGCAAATGTGCCATTGCGTGTAATGCCACTCATTGACCGAACACTAAACTCCTCCGCCAAAATCTCGCTATTGTAATAGAATAATACCAGTTTTAGTGTGTCGCTCAAGTTTAATATTATCACTTCTTGCCCATTCCCAAAGAGGTCAAATACTGCTATTTCGTGTGCCTGTGGCATATCGCCACTTAGATAGTCGTCAAGGTAAAAGCTCCCGAATCCTGATGCGAAGGTAAATTGCTTTTCGTTTTGCAATACGCTACGGAACAAGTCGAAAGCCTTCATAGTTAAATGATGTCTTTCGTTAAGTAAAGTTAGGTTGCTACCATCTTTGTTAACTCTAAAATTGGCGGTGTACAAACCCTCCCACGGAGTACGCCAGCCCATAGGCTGGGAATAATACCAATACCCAAATACAAACACTGTAAAATACACATAATCATCAGCTATCAAAATATCTTGATAGGATACACGGCTGTAAAATTCATCAAAAGTTGGTGCATCGGATGCCAAAAATAGAGTGACTGACTCACTACTCTCTGGCAACCAACGAGCCAAGTTGCCCTCACCGCTTGCCGCATTTGTGCCGTAGATATACCCATCACAACCAAATAAAATAATGGTGTGGATAAAATCGCCCATAAACTCTCTGGCCGTGCCGTCTGGCCGAATACGAATCCAGCCAGCCTTGCAACAACCCTGTTCACAAAAAATATGATTATAAATCCAACCATCAATGATGAGGAAGCGGGGGCTCATTGTGCCTATATGAAAAGCCTCACGCCCACCGCCATCAAGCCTAACTCTATGCAAATCACCAAAAAAGTTGCCCGCACTTCCTTGAATTTCACCAGCAGTTAATATCACCCAATCGTCAATAACATCGAGTTGAAAAATGCCTTGAGGGTTGCACCACTCTGTTTCTGCATGGCCCCACTCGACATTTAGGGAAGGAAAGGTGGCAAGCTGTGTGATATACAAGCCGTAATTATCTATCATGTAAAGAATGTTGATGTTACTCTCGACCCTGCTACCGAATCGGGTTACACCATCATCCCAATGTATGATTAAATCATCAATGAAACTGGCGCTTGGTGCTGTGTTGATATAGACCTGCTCTGCGAGTTCATTGGCGGCAACCGTGGCTTGTGCGTATGCTGTATTATCGTAGTTGTAATTAGATTCTTCGGTAACAACAAAATCACCCACGGCATATTGACCACCGCAAGCCGCGAATATAAGCACAACAGCAACTAAAATAAGACCGCCGAACAATCTAAGTTTCACATCACGCATCTCTAATCACCGAATCCACCAAAACTCAATCCCCTCTTTACCCTCAATAACATCAAGCTCATGTATGTGCGAAGCAAATTATAATTATGTTCCACTAACAACCTAAGCCCGAAAGCTCTTGGATTATCTCGTGGGCTTCGTTTAGGCTTTTTACTATAGCATAGGCGCGTGCTTGGGTTGCTTGAGTTGGGGGTATTAGGTCTGGTACTACTATTACTCGCATGCCTGCAAGGTATGCGCCTTCTGCGCCTGGGTTAGAGTCCTCTAACACTATGCAGTCGCTTGGGGCTGTGTTGCAGGCTTGGGCCGCTTTTAGGAATATGTCTGGGGCTGGTTTGCTGTTTTTTACCATATTGCCGCCTATTATTACTTGAAAGCGGTGGGCTATATTTGCCTTTGTTAGCTTGAATACTGCGCGGTCGTAGGATGTAGATGTGGCTACGGCTTTGTTAATACCTAGCTCTTCTAGCTTGTCCAGCATTTGGATTATGCCTGGCATTAGCGGTATGCCGTGTTTTTCGAAGTGCTGGTTTACGTCTTCAAAGATTATGGCTAAGGCTTCCTCGAAGGGGAAATCTTGGCCTAGGGCTTTTAGCATGTGGGCTTTGCATAACTCGCGGTTAAAGCCTATTACGCTTTTTGTTAGAGCTTCTGGGATGGTTATGTTTAGCTTGCGGGCGGCTACCTGCCACCCGGCTATTGCTAGTGGCTCTGTGTTTAACATTAGGCCGTCCATGTCGAAGATAATTAGTTTTGGCTTTGTCATCTTTTGTCCTTTCTTTTTCCACTCTGTCATGCTTTCGTAGGGGTAGCAGAATGCCGCCCCTACGAAAGCATTAGGTTGCATTGACGGGGTTAGCGTATTTATATGCTTTAGTTTAATGAAATTCTTATTAAAAGCTCTACCACGGCTTGCAGTAACGCCACCCTGCCCCATGGTTTTATTTCCGCGGTTTGTATGCTTTCGTTTACTGGCGGCATCTCTATTGCGCTGGCTATTACTTGGTTTATTAGGTGGTCTAGGGCTTTTTGGCTTGTGGGTGGGCCGAAGCGGGTTAGGGCTTTGGCTACTACCGGGGCTAGGGCTGGGATTATGTCGTTATGGGTGGTGGTTGGCGGGGATTGAGCGGGGGCTTGGCTTGTGGCTAATGTACTGCGGCTTGCGCGTCTTTGGTTGCTATTAGTGCCCCTATAATGAGGCCAGCCTCTGCCTATTGTTGGAGGGATGTATCCGGCATCGTGGATGGAGTGGTGGTTTTCGGGGGTGATTTCTGGTGCTTGCTCTATTAGCTTTGGCGGGCCTTCTTGTGATGGTTTTGTTTTCATGCGCTGTTCTCGTCTGTATGCTAGAAAATCCAGTACGAAGGTTTCCAGTTCATCCATTCCCATTATATCTGCCATTTGTAGCCTCCGCAATTCGCAATTATATATAGGTTATGCTTTTGGAGGGAAAATGTGCAGGCGGTTTATTTCGAACACGCCATATGTTATAATTTTGAAAGCTATGCGATAAGAATCAAGGGGGAACACCTTGGACGAGAATGGAAAAATACATTGGCATGACGCTTTCTTTGAGGCATTGCAGTTAGAGTTATACCAGTATAGGGATTTCTTAACATTCCAAAGCGAGCACCGCCTAAGCGAGGAAGCCCTTAAGATGGATGTCTTGGTCATAAAGAAGGACAAGGATGTCTACATAGAAAAGAACATAGGCCAAATATTTAAAGGGGCAAATATATTCGAATACAAATCCGAAACAGATTCATTTTCGCGGTGGGATTATAATAAGGTGCTTGGGTATGCATTTTTGTACTCGGCTTTTGAACGGATGCCGATAACTGATATTACAGTTACAATAGCGCTTACTATATACCCAAGAGAACTTATTAAGACATTGGAGAATGAGCGCGGGTTAAGAGTAAATGATTTAGGCAATGGGATATACTATGTAAATGGCGAGGTAGTTCCAATACAAATATTAGAGAGCAAGCGGTTGTCACCTGACAGCAACTTGTTTTTGCGCAACCTGCGCAGTAACCTAAGTGCCGATGATATGCTTAAAACGCTTCGCCTATATAATGCATACAAGCCGATAGATGATAGAATGGTATATTTAGACAGGTTAATAAAAGCGAATATAGATGTTTTTAAGGAGGTAAAGCAAATGGGAGCCTTAAAAGAACTTTTTATGCAAACAGCTGAAGAAAGTGGTTGGTTAGAGCAAGATAGAGTGTTATATAGAACACAAGGAATAACGCAAGGAAGAATACAAGGAATAGAAGAAGTAGCAAAGGCAATGTTGACACGAGGTTACTCTGCAGAGGAAGTGGCAGAGACAACGAAGCTACCTCTTAAAACTGTAATAAACCTACTGTAGTAGAAACGAAGCTTCCAGAACCAAATCACGATTTTAACCACCTGCATACAAAAGTTGCGAACTCTTGTATGCAGGTGGTTTTTGTTAGCAAGTTCATCAATAACTAATTGTGGAAAGGTGCGTTGCGGGCAAAACATCACGGCCTCTTACACAATACGCGAATTTCCTTGCCAACCCCCATATTTCACGCTTAAATCAAACCATGCAATGTTAACCATTTGCTTAACTAAGGCGGCCAGCCCGCCAAATATAGGAGGCTATAAATGAACAAAGACCAACTAATGAAATACGCCGAGCTACTAGTCCGTGCAGGCGGCAACGTACAAAAAGGCCAGCCGGTAGTGGTAAGCTGTAGCGTAGACGATGCCTACTTTGGCCGCATGGTACAAGGCTACGCCTATGACGCGGGTGCGTCCGAAGTTGTAATGGACTGGACAGACGGCCCAACTGCCCGCGCTCGTTTCCTACGCGGAAGCGATGAACTATTCGACACCTTCCCGCAATGGATGGTAGACAGGTTTAAGTACAATGATGACCGTGGTGCAGTATACCTAAGGATAGAATCCTCTGACCCGGATTTACTAGCCGGTGTAGACCCATCCCGCCTAATGCGCTCCTCCAGAGCGGCCATGACCGCAACAAAAGAGCACTCCACACTACTAATGAGCAATGCCCGCCGCTGGAGTATATGCGCAGTACCCTCCCCTGCCTGGGCGAAAAAAGTATTCCCGGGCCTACCGGAAGCCGAAGCAATTGAGTGCCTATGGGGCCACATACTAAAAGGCGCAAGGGCAGACGGCCAAAACCCGATAGCCGACTGGGAAGCCCACAAGCAAAACTTTACAAAGCGCGTAGATTACCTAAACAAAAAAGCCTTTAAAGCCCTAAGAATCACAACCGGCATAGGCACAGACATTACCCTGGGCTTGGTTAAAAACCACGTATGGGTAGGCGGCGGCGACACCGGCAAGGACGGTGTACCATTCTTCCCAAACCTTCCTACAGAAGAAATTTTCACCATGCCAGACCGTAACCAGGCCGATGGCCGTGTAGTGGCCTCTATGCCGCTATCCTACCAGGGCAACCTAATAGAAGGCTTTGAGATGACATTCAAAAACGGCCGGGTAGAATCCTACAGCGCCGCGAAAAACCAAGATACACTGGCCAATATAATGGAAATGGACGAAGGCGCACGCCGCCTTGGCGAGGTGGCACTGGTTGCCAACTCCTCACCCATAGGGCAGATGAACACCCTGTTCTACAACACATTGTTTGACGAAAACGCATCCGCTCACCTGGCCCTGGGCAAAGCCTACCCTAACAACATGGCCGGTGGTGACGAAATGTCTACCGAGGAGCGGGTAGCCGCCGGTTGCAATGATTCGTTACTGCATGTGGATTTTATGTTTGGCACAGCCGATATGAAGGTTGTGGGCATTAGCAAAGATGGTAGCGAGACTGTATTCTTAGAAAACGGGGAATTTTTAGACTAAGTTAAACTTCACCTCCGTCATTCCGGGCTTCACCCGGAATGACGGAGGTTCTTATTTATTTTAGATACTTATCCATCCATTCTATTATTTCTGTTAGGCGTTTTATTCTTAGCTCGGGCTTACCGGAACGAGATAGCTCGTGGTTTTCGCCATGGAATACTACCAGCCTTGTGTCTACGCCCAGGAGTTTTAGGGCTGTGAAGAACTGATATGCCTCTGGTGTCCAACAGCGGTAATCTGCGTCTGAATGTAGCAGTAGCGTTGGGGTTTTTACGTTTTTGGCGTATTTTAGCGGCGAATGCCACCATAGTTTTTCTGATTCTTCCCATACATCTTCCACGCCCATTTGGTCTTTGCCGAAGAAGTAGCCTATATCGCTTATGAAAGTGAACGGCATCCAATTGGAAATAGAACGCATGGAGACCGCCGCCTTGAAGCGGTTAGTATGGCCTACTATCCAGTTGGTCATGAACCCGCCGTATGAGCCGCCTAGTACGCCTAGCTTTTCACTGTCTATGGCGGGGTACTTGGCTAGACATTGGTCTGTAAACTCCATAAGGTCATCGTAGTCTATTGTACCGTACTTGCCTCTTATATCCGCGAATTGGTTGCCGCGCCCGTCACTGCCTCTTGGGTTTGAGAACATTACGAAATAGCCCAGGCTTGCGAATATCTGCATCTCGTGGAAGTAGTTTTCTGTGTAGGCTGTCTTTGGGCCGCCGTGGATTTGTAGTACCGCCGGGTATTTTTTTGCTGGGTCGTAGTCTATGGGCTTAATTACCCAGCCTTCTATTACTACGCCATCTGTGTTTTTGAATGCGTGGAACTCGGGGGCAGAGTATTTATGGGTTTCGTGGAATTCATCGTTAAATGTGCTTATTTTTGTTAGCATATCGGCGTTTTGCTCGTATACCTCCATTAGCTTGCCTGGTTGCATTAGGCCCATTACTGTACGGTTGTTTTCTATGTCAAAAAAGTCTATATTGCTGCGGCTGTTGGTGGTGTTTTTTATTTCGCCGGTGTTTAGGTCCAGTGCCAGGATATCTGTGTGGTAATGGTTTAGGGATACGAAATAGTAGGTATCGCCTATCAGCTTGCTGGTTATGCCGCCGCCAAACTTGGAATCCGAATTACCGGACTGGCCTATTGTGCTGTCGTGCTGGGCCAATTTTGTGGCTTCCTTGGTGGCCGGGTCTACTATATAGAATGGGCCGTGTTGGTGCAGGGGTTGGCCCGGTTCTGAGAAAGAGGCCAGTAGCTTTTCGTTCCAGAAGGCGTAGGCTCTTATCCTTTTTGGTTCCTTTAGGGCTTCTTTTTCTTCTAGGGTTTCTAAGTTTATGATGTAAATGTTACTTTCTAGGTTATGGATTTCTGCCGGGGCTGGGTCGCCGGTGTAGGCTAGATATTTTTTGCAGGGCGATAGCTTGTAGTCTGATACATTGGTTAGGTTGTGGGTTATGGGTTTTAGCTTGCCTTCGGACAAAATGTTTAGCCGTACGCGCTTTTTGTTGGTGAAGCCCTTGGCGTTGAACCAGTATGGCAGTTCGTCTATTACTTGGTAGCTTTTGGCCTTTTCCAGTTCTTTTAGAATTTCTTGGACTTCGGCTGCGGTTTTGCCTTCTAGGCTTGGCCTGCTGTTGTTGTAGATTGTTGTGGCTAGGTATTTGCCGGTTTCTAGTTGCTCTAGCTTTGTTACTATTGCGTCTACTTTAAAGGCTGGCTGGGCCTCGCCGCCGTGGATGTTTATCCTGTAATAGCAAGTTAGCTCGTGGCCTTTTTCTTGCTTTTCTTTGTCTTTTTTGTCGCGTGTTTCGGAGAATAGGATGGTTTCATCGTCTGCCCATAGGTAGTGGCTTACTTTGCCTGTTAGGCTGGTTAGGGGTTTAAAGCCAGCTGTGCCTTTGTTTACGTAGATGGCTACGTTGTAGTCGTTGTCGTCGCTGGCTTTGCGGGTTAGGATGGCTGTGTTTTTGCCGTTTGGGGATAGTTTTAGGTTGTCTATGAAGTGGTAGTTTTTGAAATCTTCTATTTTTAGGTTTTTCATTTGAAAACTCCTTTTTGCTTTTGTTTTTGACGGTTTTTTATGCTGGCTGGGCCGCTTTTGTCCACGGTATCAAAACCGGGCGTTGTCTCAAGCCCCCTTCTTTAGAAGGGGGTGGCCCGAAGGGCCGGGGGTTGGCCTTTATCACACCGCAACCTGCAACCCCCGCCGCCTGCGGCGGCACCCCCTTCTAAAGAAGGGGGCTAAGTGCACGGCGGCTTTCGGTATGTGGTTATGGCCGTGGGGCTTTATGCTATGCCAGGGTTAACTCGTGGCGGTGTGTTCCAGCACGCTCGCCGGTGGCTGTTATTGTTACTTTACTGCCTGCCAGGGCTGTTATTAGCCATTCTGCTTTTTTCTCGCTACGGCCTGGCATATGGCCTAGCTCTAGCTTTGCCTTGCTTTGGGCTACCTTTACGTTTTCGCCGCTGATTGTTACCTCTACTGGCTTACACACTGCAATTTGCGTGGCTAGGTTGGTACCGGCGGTATTAAGATGCCCGGCATTAACCACACCGCAACTTACGCGATATACCCCTTCTGCAACCTTCACGGCCTTCACTTTACGCACTTTTATGCTGGCCATGGCCCATGCTTGCATGTTCGTAAAGCGCATATTTTTCTCGCATACATCTTCTAAAAACTTCTCGGGAGGGTTTTGGAACATAAATTTATGCTTCCAGCCGCCGATTTCTACTTCACCAAGCTGGGGATGTTCGAATTTTGTCCAGGGCAAGAAGCCGTCTAGGGCCTGCTCATCGTTCCATGCCAAAACCTTTAGCATGTCCTCTTCCATTTGCTTATCGGTTTTTTGCTTGGGCGGTGCGTCAAAGTTTAGCTTTTCTACCCCGGCGGCTACCATGGCACTCCATAGTTCTGTCGACCAGCTAAGTATCCCACGGTGGCTGTATATCCAGTCCAGATACGTGCCGCGATAGGGCTTATCCTTGTTCATGGTAAACCCGTCAAATATACCGCAGTGGCCGTAATCTGTGATTTCCGCGCCAAGCGTTCCTAATAACTTATACGTTTCCAGGTCTGTCTTATCCATTTTTGTATCCGGCACGGTACTGCATGGGCGCAGGTGCACGTTGCCGGAGGTATGATAGCTCATGGCACCGGCAATGTTCTTTTTGCTAATTAAAAAATCCGCAACGGCTTTCGCCTCCGGCTCCGAAAGGGCGTAGTCGCCTGCACCTATTTGCTTTGCGTCTATATCCCAGTGGGCTGGCATGTTGCGGTTTAAGTCTATGCCCCAGCGGGGGCGGGCTGTTGGTACTTCTATGCCATCGAAATCTACAATGCGGCCTTCTTGGTATACGCGGTAGTATGTGCCGCCGTTATCATCTGGGCGGCGGCGTACCATTAAGCGTGGGTCAGATGCGGATTCTTTCCATTCGCCGTGAGGGTCTTTTAGGCGCATTTGGGTGATTAGGCCGTCGTTATTCATATCCTCGGCGTGTAGGCCCGGTTGGTCTTCAATAAAGGGGAATACGCGGGTCGACGAGCGCAGGGTGTATGGGGTGGTCATATACATTTCGGAGCCGTCTATGCATACGCGTGGCACTATGTACCATACGTAGCTATCCAGTAGCCCTGTGGCTTCGCTGTCGGCACCGTAGTTCTCCAATAGCCAGCTTACGGTGTATAGGGCTACTGCCGAGCCTGTTACCTCCCCTGCGTGGAAGTTAGCGTCTACATAGTAGCCGGGCTTCTCGTGGGCTGGGGTGCCGGGGGCGGTAATCTCCAGGCAGATAATGTCACGGCCTTCGTGGGTTTTACCTATTGGGTAGGACTTGATTAAATCCGGGAATACCTTGCACCACTGGGCGGTTAGGTCCAGTATTTCGGGCCATTTGTAGTACCTTGCGGGGTTGTACGTCACTTTCATTGCGATTCACCTCTTTATGGATTTTTACGCCGTAAAGCGCGTTATTTCGCTTTAGTTTAGCCTTTTATTCTATATGAGGCAACAGGCTCGCAATTAGTGCCTAAACCACCCGTATAGGCACAACACAAGTAACCCGAAATAGCTCACCAGAATCCACGGCCAAACTGCCGCCAACCATCGCCACACGATGGCGTAAGTTCCTAAGCCCGTGGCCCATTTTGCCCTTCTGCGGTACAAAACCGTCATTCTCCACACACAACCTTATAATATGCGGCGTGGTATCCAAATTTATAGTTATCAAACGCGGTTTGGCATGGCGCACGGCATTAGTAAGCGCCTCGTTAAGGCAAGCCTCCAGTGCCCCCCACACATGCACCGGCACATGAGACGTATCCCCAAAAGCATTAAACTGAACCTTAGCCGCCGGGAAACGCTTACAAGTTTCTTGCAAAGCCTCCACGCCCAGTGTCGCAACAGGTGCCAGGTTATGCACTGCCTCGCGCATTCTTTTAGCACCTTTTTCCAAACGCTCCAGTGCCGCGTCATATAGCGACATAATATCCCCCGCCGCCGCGTTTTCACCCAGCACCGCCTCAAACACATCCCGGGCCGTTTGAAGCGACATGTAAGCCGCCACAATCTCATGCCCGGCATTATCATGTATTTCGCGGGCTATCCTTGCGCGTTCGCTTACAACGGTCATGCGTTCTATTCGCCCCGTGGCCGCCTTCAAGTCGTTTTGCATGGCCTCCGCTTCGTAGTAGCGCATGGCCTCACTATCCCGCCATTTGAAGGCTTGCTCCCGCTCGTTGCTCCAGCCTCCCAAAAAAAGGCCGCCTATTCCGGCAACTGCCGCAAACCCGCCAATATAAATATCCATAGTAGCCAATACCAGCACCGCCAGCCCATACATACGGTAGTACATACCCGAAAACAAAACAAGGGCAAGTGCCAAAGGGTAGAGCAAAACACATAACACCCCATCCAGCACAATAAACCACATAGCCCACCGTAAGCCGGGAAACCGCCAGCGCAAAACCGTCATGCATATCATATACAAGATCAATAAAAAGCCCGTTATCTCCTGGTTAACCGTAACAAAACGCACGGGAATCAACATGTTAGACCCAATCAAAAAGCCTGTTGTCTCTGCACCAAACATAGCCCAGTGCAGAATCAACAGGCCAAAACCTAAACTCATACATACAATGTAAAACAATTTGGGGGTAGTAATATCCCGCATGAAAAAAACTCCCTTACCCCTCCCCCGACATTAGACCTGTCCCGAAATAAGCTAACATTGCCAACATGCTGTCATTGCGAGCGTAGCGAAGCAATCCAGAACCAGCTTTTGATTCCCGCTACCTCTGGATTGCTTCGCTACGCTCGCAATGACGGGGAGACTTCGCTCAACGCTTTATGTTAACTGGGGGAGATATCTCCTAAATCAACCTACGCTTAGCCCCAAGTAGTATAAACAGCACCGCAAACAACATCATGACCAAAATAGAAAGCCCATACATCTGCGTAAGCCGCCCATACTCCACAAGCTCCTCAAGAGCCCTAGCCGCCCAGTGTGCCGGAAACAACGCGCCCAAATAAAACAGTAAATCCGGCAACATACCCAAGGGAATCAGCAACCCGCCCACAAATGAGATAAGGGTAGCCACAGCGGAAAACGCCGCACTACTGGACTCCTTATGCTTGAATATACTGCTCCACAGAAAGGAAAGCCCAATCGAGGTTATAGCCAGGAAAGCATAACACACCATAATGCCAATGGCAAAAGTCAAACTCCAGCCATGTAATACAAACCCCAGCCCCCCTATCACAACAGAAAGGCCAACCATAGGCACCGCCGCACCAAGCAAATTTTGAAATAAATAATCCCACATAGTAACCGGCCCACATAGTATCCTTAAAAGCACACCCTCCATACGGTCATCCTGGATGCCCTTAGCCATAAAAAACGCACCAAACATCACAGACACAGCAATAAGAAATATCCCACGCATGAACTGAACGTCCATATCCTGGTTGCGGGTAGCAATTATCAAAAATATAGGCACAGCACAGTTAAGAACCAGTGCCACCGGGTTAAAAAACCCACGCTTTAGCGCATACCTAAACATTATCATGCAGGCCGCCTCCTTAGCAGTATAAATGCCACGATACCGGAAATTAAAGTCATACCCGCAAGTATACCAATATGCAATAAAGAGTCACCAAAGCCGCTACCAATGGCATCCGTAATAGGCTGGCCACTACCACGCATCGCAAAAAGCGATACACCATATGGCAGGATATATCTAACCACAAACTGAGGCATAGGTATAGGCACAAAAAACGCCCCGGCCATAGAGGCCATCGCAAAGGAAAGAGCCATCATAATACCATCAACAGCACCCACAGACTTAACAAACACAGCCACACATATACCAATAAACTGCGACATTAGCACAATAAGAAAAACCACAATAACAACAACAAAAAGGTTACCCAAGTACATATTCATAAAGAAATATCCAACGACCAAAATAAGTGCCGCCGTAGAAACAGAGAATATAAACCCTCCGCTAATAGCACCCAGCAAAAAACTAAAAGGCGCAACAGGTGTCGCATTCAAACGCCAGCGGTTAACACTGCGCAAATCCCTAAAATACCACCCACCGGCATAGGCACCGGACATAAACATAAACATGACCAGAATATTGTGTATATTACCGGTGCTAACTAGGTCATAGCCCTGCCATAAAAATTCCGCGCCTTCTTCTCCTGACATAAACTCCATGTTTAAGAACATAGTAAGGACAATAATCCCAACCGGTAGCAGTGTCATAAGTGCGATTTCTACCGGGTTCATAAACGCCCGCTTTAGGTAATGCTTAATTATGATAAAATTCGTCATTATTGCCCACTCCCTTCGTCACGCAATGTCTTACCGGTAAGTGTTAGGAATACATCTTCCAAGGTTGGCTTTTCGTTTGTGATATTAGACACACCACCATGGCGCATGGCAATTTCCATAATGCGGTTGAAATTGCCGCTATCAACAGTAGATGTGATGGTGTACAAATTGCCGTTAACCTTAACATTTTTTACGCCGGAAATGGCGCGGATATCTTGTGTAAGTGCTTCAGATGCCGCTACGGCGGTTAGGCGAACGGTATCTTCATGTTGCATATTACCCACCAACTCCTCAAGGGTACCGCCGGCAATAACCCGGCCTGCGTCCATGATGGCTATGTTATTACATATGGCTTGCACTTCTTCCATATAGTGGGATGTGTAGATTACGGTAGTACCCTCTGCCGCGATTTTCTTCACAGACTCTAATATGTGGTTACGGGATTGAGGGTCAATACCCACGGTTGGTTCGTCCATAATTAGGAGCTTAGGGCGGTGCACCAAGGCACAGCCAATATTAAGGCGGCTTTTCATCCCGCCAGAGTATGCTTTGGGCTTTTTCGACGCATGTTCTGTAAGCTCTATAAACTCCAGCACGCGATTTACATTTTGGGTAAGCTCACTGCCCCGCAGGCCGTATAGTTGGCCAAAGTAACGCAGGTTATCTTTGGCGGATAGGTCACCAAATACTGTAAGCTCTTGGGTTACTATGCCCATCTCACGCTTTATGTCAACGTTATGGATGTGTTGCTTCTTGCCAAAAACATTTACCTCACCGCTGTCGGCGGCTATCAGCCCGCATAGTATTCTTATGGCGGTGGTTTTACCGGCTCCGTTTGGGCCAAGTAGCCCTAGGATATCGCCCTTGTTTATTTCCAAGTCTAAGTGGTCCAGGGCTGTGAAGTCACCGTATCTTTTTACTACGTTTCTCATGGTTGCTATCATTTTTCTACCTCCTATGGTTTTACGTTTATTGTTTATAGACTATGAAACTCATTTTATGACTATCGTTAAAAGCGGCTTCTCCGCTTTTTTATGGTTTGCCTTGCGGCGGTTCTTATGCAGTAATTATATTGTTTGCGTGGTTGGTATAGTAGTTACATTTGTCATTGATTGATGTATAATACGAATGTGGTTGATGTTAACAGATAGTATTTTACAAAAGGGGATGATTTTATGACAGACAATGAGATATTAATGCAGATTTTAAGTGAATTTAAGGACTTTAAGCACGAGTTTAGTGGCTTAAAGCAAGATGTAGGCGGCCTTAAGCAAGACGTAAGCAGCCTTAAGCAAGACGTGAGCGGCCTTAAGCAAGAGATAAGCGACTTAAAGCAAGAAGTAAACGGCCTTAAGCTAGATGTAAGTAACTTAACACAAAGATTTGACAACATGGAGAACGAGTTTGGCGAGTTAAAGCTAGAGGTTAAAAAACAATCATTTGTAACAGCCGCTCTAGAAAGGGACATGACAACTCTCAAGAGAAACGATGCAACAATAAAACGCGAAATATCCGAGATAACTGCAACCACAACCGCTATATATAAAAGCTATGAGGCAACAAAAGGTATGACATTAGAGCATGAACAGAAATTTGAAGCACTAAAGGCCGCGTTATAATATGTCGAACATAAACTATTGACTCCCATAGCTATGCAGTGTATGATTAACCTTGCGAAAATTGGCCAATGTAACATTGTCTTATGGTGATGGCAACTTCGCAAAGGCCCAGTGAATCGCCCGGAGGGAGGGAAGTCCAATGTCAGAGGTAGTTATAAAAGATAATGAGACCCTGGACAGCGCGCTTCGGCGTTTCAAGCGTAATTGCGCTAAAGCTGGTATCATGGGGGAAGTACGCAAAAGGGAACACTACGATAAACCCAGCGTAAGACGTAAGAAAAAGTCCGAAGCGGCACGTAAGCGCAAGTTCTAGAAAAGCGGCAAAGCCGCTTTTAACGAAAGACGCAAGGTAGCGAACTGCCCTAAGTCAAGCGGAACTGCGAATGCTTCAACGCAGTTCCCCTCCGGGTTAGTGTAAGTTTCCTAACTAATAAATAGAATCGCTCACTGGTTATCCAGTGGGCGTTTTTTATTGACCTGGCATCTATCGTAAAAGCGGCCTCGTCGCTTTTTATAGCCTAACCTCCACCAGCAATCTGTGCACTATTACAAATTTAACCCCCGAAATTATTGACACTTTGGCTATTGCGTGCTAAGTTTAGTTTGAATATGGCGTGCATCCTATTTCGGCCTCGTCATTTTCACACAACCATTATGGAAATCCGATTCTGGCCTGGTTAACGGCCTATTTGTTTACCCACGTTGGAAACCGGTTTCCTAGTTTAATAAGAGGAGGAAAAAAATGAAAGGACACGAACTTCGAAGGCGATTATTGGCTATATTTATCGCCTTTGTAATGGTTTTTGCCACCGCCACCCCGCTTCTGGCGTATGCAGATGAACCATATGGCGAAGGCCCGCCTCAAGTTGAGGCACCGTATCCGGAAGAAGTGCCGGATGATTACAAACCAGAGTACCCAGAGGAAATACCGGAGGAATACAAACCAGAGCATCCAGAGGATTACGAACCAGTGTATCCAGAGGAATATGAGCCGGAATATCCGGTAGAATACCCCTGCGATTACTACGACACAGAGTATTGCGAATGCGAGGAAGAGTATAATACAGTGGTGATTGAATCACCATTTAATGTAAGCCCGTCCTCCACAGTAGTTAGCGGCACCCCTATAGACAGTGGAGCAAATGTCGCGCATACCACCGCCAGCACCCGTGTTTTGCATACAATTCCGGGGCAAGCACAAAATGTAGCCGCCGTTATTGATAATTGGCGGGAATGGCCTACCGATGGCGGCAATGTTGGTTGGACATCCATCTACCTAGAACTGTCTAATGGAAGCGTAATCGCGGCCAGATACAGAAGAGAGCAAAATACCGACAATGCCAGCTTCAACATGATGAACAGGCTGGCCTTGGGGCATGGCACTCTGGCAAATATGACAGGCACTAATGACGACTCTGGCCTGGCAGTTGGCGGTACAAACGCAGGTGTTGGCGCGGCCACTGTTGGTGGTGCATTTTGGAGTGGTGATGGCGGCGGTCACGCGGCCCGCATTAACAACACTTTTGGCACCAACTCTCTTATTTTTGATAACAGCACAGCGGCCGGAACCAACGAATTTGTATTTTTTGTTGAAATAGCCGATAACGGCGGTGCAGAAATCTCGTTTCTTGTAAACGGCGAAATCGGGAACCCAGCCGCCAGAGCCGTAATCCCTGCATCAGTAATCCCTGCCGGAACGTATGTACGCTCTCTAAATGCATGGGTGCAGGACGGTACATTGCATATCCCTCAGTGGAGTCTATATGACATGGGTCCGGCACGTACCAGTTTCGCTAGCGTTGCCGTTAGCGGAGTTACCGGTACCAGCCATAATTTTGGCAGTTATGAAGACAGTGCTGATGCCACCCCCCTATCCATCACAGTTACAAACGATGGTGGCGTGCCGGTTGCGAACTTGGCCGCAACCCTCCAAACCGGTGCAAGTAACTTTGCACTAACCGGGGATACCACCGCCACAAGCTTGGCTGTAGGCAGTAGCATCACTTTTTCGATTGCACCGCAACCCGGGCTTGCTGTAGATACACACACAGGAGTTATTAATATTGCTGGCGATGGCATGTCACCTACATCCATTAATGTAAGCATAGAGGTGACACCACCCACAACCGGGTTAGTGGTTGTATGGCCATCTACACCAACCTACTATTTGAGTTTTGCTAACCTCACAGTAACAGCAGATACACTTGTACCAATCGGCACCAATTTAACCGTATTGGCAGGCTCTGTTTTAAACATTTCCGGGGATGCCAGGGAACCTGGTTTTAACATGGCCCCATATGGCGGAACAATGCGTGGCCGCCCCGGTGGAAACAGCCATTTCATAGACCCTAATGGTGGAGGCAGGTCACTTGTAACTACTGTTCAGCTAACCGGACCTATTCGCGTGCGCGTAACGGCAAGTGGAACAACTACCGGAGAACATGCCGAACCAACAATAAACTTTGCCGGGCAAAGCATTTCACGTATGACTGGAACCAATACAGCAATGGGTGTTGGAGAGTTTGACTTCATTGTTACCGGTACAGATTATTTGACTTTGGTTCTACCATGGGCGGTACCTAACCGAATCCGCCTTCAAAGAATTGAAATATTTGAAGGCGTGCTAGTCGGCCCTCAAATAGAAGTTAATGTTCAAGATGGCGAGCATAACTTCGACAGCCTCCGCCACGATTACACAACAACAGATATCGACCCACTTTCAGTAGTAATCAATAACATTGGCGATGGCAGTCTAAACCTAACAGTTGCCCTAGAAGATGATGAATACTTTGTGCTAGGCGGAACCACAACCATAACCAACCTGGCCGAAGGCGCAAACGCTACATTTACCGTAGCACCGGCACTTAACCTTCTTCCAGGCACCTTTACAGACGTAGTAACAATAACCGGCTCTGGAATCAATGAGTCGTTTACCGTAAGCGTCACCGTTTTACCCGAAGCACACAGCGTATCTGGACCAAACCAGTTCCCCAACAACCCTAACGAGGTTGTAGCATGGGAGCATGGCTTCGCACGCTATATCTTCACACCAGACAGCCCGCATATGCTTATTAACGGCCAGCTAAGGGATGTAGACGTATCCCTTCTTGCCCCGTTTATGCAAGCCGGTGCCTTAATGGTACCCTTGGCAATATCTGAGC
>Ga0123355_10006825_pt1 | contig 16987 bp, 12 predicted proteins | sample TergutEmb28metaG_3_FD_89872 | JGI IMG/M metagenome (GOLD analysis project Ga0123355, IMG submission 89872) | Embiratermes neotenicus P1 segment gut microbial communities from Petit-Saut dam, French Guiana - Emb289 P1 | ecosystem: Host-associated > Arthropoda: Insects > Digestive system > Gut ...
TAAAAACACTGCGAGACGCTAAATCAACATAAGAATTATTGGTAGGATCAAGAACAATAATGTTGGTTAAATCCCAACCCGCCACACCAAGCTCAGTAACAACATAATCACCCGGAGCCAAAGAACCACTATCCCAAACAGCACCATCAACCAGAGTAAAAATTCCCCCAGACACAGAAGTAACAAAGGTAAAAACAGTCTGAGTATCGGAAGGATAAGCCGCTTTTATAACACTAATCGAACCAAATAAAGGCCGCTCCTGCTCACCATTGATAAAAGTTACAAAAACACTTTCCCCAGCCCCAAGATAAAGAACCAAACTACCAACCGCCAAATCAACCGTATAGTTAGAAGCCCCCTGAACCACAATATCTACCAAATCCCAACCCGCAACCGCTAACTCAGAAATAACATAGGTCCCAGAAGAGAGATTACCACTACTCCAAGTCTCTCCATCAGCCAATGTAAAAGAACCACCCGGAGCAGTAGTTGTGAAATTAAACTGTGTTAGAGCACCCAAAGGCAACGTCTGCTTCAAAACCGTAACCGACCCCGCCAACTCCTCATTAACAAAGGTTACAAAAACAGGATTACCCGAATACAGAGGATTAAATAATACTGTACCCGCATCCAAATCTACCAAATAGTTAGGCGTACCCTCTACAATAATATCACTTAACACCCAACCGGGCTGCATCAACTCAGTAACAGAATAGAGCCCTAGATTGGTGATCATCCTCACCAAGTAATCCCCATCGCCCAGACTAAACGGCGCCCCAAAAGAGGGCACAAAATCAAAAATCGCCTCAGCACCTAAAGGCACTGTAACCTTATCTGCCCTAAAAGACATAAGCACCGGTTTAGGAACCCCTAGAAGATTATCGGTAAATGTTATGTTTATGTGCTGACCCAACTCAAGGGTAAAGGTTACCGTTCTGTTGTCTAGATCTACACTATAGTTGGGTGTTCCTGTTACTTGTATGTCTGTTACATTCCACGGCCCCTGCCATTCTGTAACGGTATAGGTTCCAGGGGGAAGGCTGCCGCTATTCCAGCTGGCATCGGCTGTTAGATTAAAAAACTCTCCTGAGGAAACCACAAAGTAAAAAACCTCTGAACCACCCGACGAGACACCTGTTGTGACCTTGTTGACGGTAATTGAGCTAGTTTCTTGGTTGTTGTTTAGGTAGGTTAGGTTTAGATGTTGGCCGGCTTCTAAGGTGAGGGTTGCGGTGCCGCTGCTTAGATCAATTGTATAGTTGGGGGTACCCTCGACTATAATATCTGTTAGATTCCAACCGGCCTGTGCAAGCTCGGTGATAGTATAGGTTCCAATTGTGAGATTACCACTATCCCAAACGGCCCCATCGATCAAATTGAAGGCTTCTTGAGGTGCAGAGGTAACAAAGTTAAAGATTGTCTCCGAATTAGGAGGATTGGTTAGTTTGGTAACACTAATCATACCCGTTAGGGTTTGATCAGCCTGCCAGTTAGCAGTTACCACAACATTACCCTCAGGCATAGTAAAGGTTGCAGTGGGAGTGCTGGGCAGGGTAATGTTGCCCTCATTAACCGTCCAATTGATAAAGGTATAACCAGGCCGGATACCGGCATTAATCGTAACATTCTCACCTGCTTGGTAGTCGCCTGCACCTGTTATTGGGGCATAACTATCGTTTACTGTTACGGTGTAGAGGATGTAGGGTGTGCCGTTTGTGTAGCTTATGTCATAGTTGTTGTATCCCTGTGTGAAGGGTGTGGTCCAGACTACGTTGGATCCTATTTGGGCGTAGTAGGTGGCGTCGTCTGCGGGATCCCGGTTATATGCTATGGAAGCGCTGTTATTGGAGAAAATTACCCCATCATAAACAAAGAGTTTGTTGAGGTCTTGGTGGGCAACCCAAACCCCACCCCCATCAACAATTGCGGAATTATCAACAACCATACCACCAAATAGCGTCACAAGTCCACTTGCGAGGTATATGCCGCCGCCGTTTGTTGCGGTGTTATTGGCTATGGTACCATTTGACATAGTAACGTTACCGTCACTGTTGTATATACCGCCGCCGATGTAAGCAGTGCTGTTTACTATCGTCCCACCAGACATCGTAAAGTTGCTATCGGCGTTGTATATGCCGCCGCCGACGAAGGCGGTGCTGTTTACTATCGTCCCACCAGACATCGTAAAACTACCGTCACTGTTGTTTATGCCGCCGCCGACGAAGGCGGTGCTGTTTACTATCGTCCCACCAGACATCGTAAAACTACCGATGTTGTTGTATATGCCGCCGCCGTAGATTTTAGCGGTGTTGTTAACTATGGTACCATTTGACATAGTAACGTTACCGTAGATGTTGTGTATACCACCGCCATAATCCGCAGTATTGTTGGCTATGGTACCACCAAACATAGTAACGTTGCCACCACTGTATATGCCGCCTCCTTGGTTGGCGGTGTTGTTGGCTATGGTACCACCAAACATAGTAACGTTGCCACCGCTGTATATGCCGCCTCCATACTCTGCTGTGTTATTGGTTATAGCGCCACCAGACATAGTAATGTTACCATAGCCGTCGTTGTATATGCCGCCGCCCTCGGATGCTGTGTTATTAGCTATGACGCCCCCACACATAGTAAGGTTGACATAATAGACGTTAAATATGGTGCTTATGCCTCCGTTGTATATGCCGCCGCCGACGGATGCTGTGTTATTAGCTATGACGCCCCCACACATAGTAAATTGTGCACTATTGTAATTACCGTAGTTGGTTACGCCGCCACCGTTTGTTGCAGTGTTATTGGCTATAGCGCCACCAGACATAGTAAAATCGCCGTTACGGCTGTGTACACCGCCGCCATCCACAGCTGTGTTGTTAGCTATAGTGCCGTCCAACATAGTAACGTTGCCCCCTTCGTTGTATATGCCGCCGCCGACGTACTCGCTGGCTGTGTTATTGGTTATAGCGCCACCAGACATAGTAACGTTGCCGTAGGAGTTGTATATGCCGCCTCCCACAAGTGCTGTGTTGTTAGTTATAGCTCCACTATACATAGTAACGTTACCGTTTTCGTTGTATATGCCACCTCCCTGTCTGGTGGGGTTGTTGTTGGCTATGGTACCGCCAGTCATCGTAAAGTTACCGCCGGCAGTGCATACACCGCCGCCGCTTGTTCCTGCGTTGTTATTGGACATTGTCCCATTAAACACAGTAACGCTACTATAGATGCTGTATATGCCTCCGCCGCCCCACCCGGCGGTGTTATTGGCTATAGTCCCATTAAACATTGTAAATGGGCCACCTCTGCTGTATATGCCTCCGCCATAACCGTTGCTGGTACCTCTGGCGGTGTTGTTGGCTATCGTCCCACCAGACATCGTAAAGTTACTGTCACTGTTGTATATACCGCCGCCGCTTGTTGCAGTGTTATTTGAAACCACCCCACCAAACATCGTAAAATTACCGTCGATGATGTATATACCGCCGCCATAACCGCTGATGGTACCGGCGGCAGTGTTGTTTGAAACCACCCCACCAAACATCGTAAAATTACCCCCATCATTGTACACTCCACCACCAGAAGCACTAAGAGTACCCGGGGCGGTGTTTCTAGATATGGTTCCATCGGTTAAAATAAGACTCCCCCCGACATCAATGTTGACCCCTCGTCCAGAGGCTCCGCTTGCATGAGTTACAGTTATACCCGCAAGCTCTAACACCCCACCAAAGGCAACTGTGATGGTAACTTGACCAGAAACCCCAATTAATCTAAAAAACACACCTGAACTATTACTGGTTAGAACAATATCTTTACCTGCCACAATATTTAGCGGAGTACCCGTGAGTTGGATATCGGCTGTGAAAACAATAACAGTAGGCCCCACAGCATTAGTCACAGCATCCCTAAGCGCAGTTTCGCTCCCCACATACACAGTAGACTGGGCATCCACAAAAGGTATATAGGCATATAGACAAGAAGAAATCAGCAGTACAAACAAATAAACAAAAAACAAACCCCTGTAAGAACTGATTAATTTAGAAATAAGTTTAAAATTATTTTTCATATAAACACCATTAAAAAGCAACATTAAATATCGACATATATTAACGTAGATGCGCTAACACATAACGGTAAAATGTACGTAAAATTTAGAGGTTAGCACCCAATATATGCGTTGTGTTTTTTTAGGGATTTGGGCATAACAGTACAGCGAGCAATAGGTTGTAGTTTTTTCTTATAACACGGTGTTTCTGTGTTTATATAGTGCATTGCTACTTGACTTATTTTCCAAGATCAGTTTCCACGTTTATTGGTTTTACGCTCACTATCTTTTCAAACGCTGACTCGATTAGCAATCGGAGGCATCTATAGCCCCTGGCAAGCCTTCACATATCTTTCTCTCCAGTATCATATACACTAATTGTTGTTGGGGATTATTTGCGGTTAATGTTGTGGTTTGGCCATGAAACATAATTCTTCTTAGCTAAAAAACACCTTGTATATATTTACTCCTTAGAGCACTAACACACTTTTAGGCACTGTTATTTGCTTTAGCCCCCCCCCCCAGACTGCCCGAAAACTAGCGTAAAACCTTGAAAAAGAAGAAAAGAAGACTTTTATCAGCCCTCTTTCACCAAAAATGCGAAAAGTGCAGTTTTCAGACAGTCTCCCCCGCCCAGTAACAGAGACATAAATCGCTTCTCCACCTCCGCCTAAGCCCAAGCCCCATCCAAACTAGAGACCAAAACACACCACCAATATCTATGTGTTGGTTTGTTAAGTATCGGGTAGAGTTTCGGATTATTCAAATATAATCGTGTACTTACTAGTAGTGTATGCGGTTGTTGCTGTGTTGTTCTGAGCTTGGGTTGGGTCATGTTTCGCGTCTCATTTCTCTAGGTAGGCGGCTTGAGCAACGGGGTCATGAGTTGTTTTTTTTTAGTGGGGGTCGGGCCTATGAGTTGCTTGCTGAGGAGTTTAGGAATGTTGGGCGGGTTACGCCGGTTTCGTGGTATGAGAATGCGTATGGTATATTGACTTCAGCGTCGCTTCTGAATATGTTTTTGCCTTTGCCGCTCTTTAATATGGAGCGGGGGCAGTTTGAGATTAAGAATTCGAATGCTTATGAGACTATTCATCGCTACTATGATTTGCGGGAAAATATTCGCCGCATAGCGCCAGATGTTCTTGTTGCAGATGGAGACATAAATGCACTACGGTTGGCGGGTCGGTGGAATATTGCGGCGGTTTATGTGGAGAATTTGATTCGGCCCAGTTATGGGTTTTCGTCGCTTTTAAGTCCGGGGGAGCGTTTCATTGAGCGCTACTATCGGGTGTGTCGAAAAGTGGTGATTCCGGATAATCCTCCGCCGTATACTGTGTCAGAGTATAGCATTGGGGATATAGGGCATATGGGTATTGCTGATAGGACTGAGTATGTGGGAGCTTTTTTTGACACAACCCCCGTGGTGGGTAAGCAGGGGCATATTTTTGTGCCCATCAGTGGGCCGGTCGGTACTAGGAGTCGGTTGCTTAAAATCTTGCAGCCCGTGTTGGAAAAAGTTGAGAGCAAAGTCATCATCAGCTTGGGTACACCGGGTAAAAGGGCTTCGGCTAGGATTGGTAATTGTGAACTGCACACCTGGTTAACAGCTCAAGAGCGTGCGGAGGCTATGTGTAATGCTAAATTTGTGATCTTTAGCGGGGGGCATGCGACTTGTTTTGAAACCATCAAATATGGTAAGCCCTGTATTTGCATCCCCACTCAACCTGAGCAGTTAGGTAATGCCGCGAAACTTGAGAGTATGAATTGTGGTATAGTTGCTAAAAACCGAAAACAAATTCAAGGGGCCGTCAACAAACTAGAAACAAATCTAGATCGTTATACAAAAAATGCTGAGGCGCTCTCGAGGTTTTCGGGTCGATATAATGGATTGGGTCGGGCAGTAGAAATTATAGAAGCTGTGTTGGATAGTTAGTTAGAGTGTGTTGGGCGTTTGATTGTTCCGTTGGGGGTTTCTTCTTCAAAGATTAGGGCTTGGAATTTGTAGAGTTTGGTGTCTTTGGTGAGCCAGCTGTCGGGGGGTAGGTTGGCTTTTATGCAGCATTGGCAGAGGAATTCTTCTTCGTTCCATCCCCACTCTATGGGTACTTGGGGTAAGAGCAGGCCTTTGTGCCAGTTGTGTTCGATGATTAGGCCGTCTTGGCCTATTTTGATTTGGTTGGGGTAGTCTTTGGGGTTGTTTGTTTGGATCAGTTCTGGGGGTGTTAGGATGCTGAGTTCGAAAATTATGTGGTTTAGTTCGTTTTTTGTTATGGGGTTGAAGCGGGGGTCTTGGGTGGCGGCGTTTAGGGCGGAGTCGATAACGGCTTCAATTAGGGGGTTTGTGGGGTAGGGGTAGCCGATGCATCCTCTTAGGGTTTTTGTGCCGTTGGGTTTGATTGTGCTAAGGGTGACAAATACGCCGCATTTTTCAAGCAGTTTGGGGGAGGGGGGGTTGGGTTGGGGGGATTGTTGGTTGTTGTTTTCTAGGTAGTGTTTTACGGTGTTTCGGGCTAAATTGATTAGGAATTCGCCTTCTGTGTCAGAAAGTTCAAACAAAGAATTCACGGCTATCAAATAGCTGTGGTGTTAAAATTAGAGGGAGTTAGAATTTTGTGGATTCTTCGGTGATGCCGTTTTTTGTGATGATGACAAAGTCTAGTCCGTCGCCGCTTAGTGCGTCTCTGTTGATGGCGGCTTTGACTGCGCGGGTGACAAGGGTTTTGGCTTCTTCTAGGGTGAGGTTGTCTTTGTAGCCTTCTTCGATGACGCCCATGGCGGTTTCTGTGCCGGAGCCTACGGCGGCGTATTTGTCGGGGATGAGTGAGCCTAAGACGTCAAGGACATAGATAGATGTGCCTTCTTCGTCTATGCCGCCGACGATGGTTTGGGTAAAGAGGGGGGCGTAGCGGCGGTTGAAGAGTATGTTTGCCAAGAGTTTGGCGGCGCTGCGTACGCCTATGGGTCGGCCGACGTCCATGCTAAAGAGGTTGGTTTGGGCCTCCATTTCGCGGGCTAATATTTGCATGTCTCCGATGAGGCCTGCGCAGGCAACGCCTATGTTGTCGGTGACTTTGAAGACTTTTTTACCGCCTCGGCTCATGATAAAGTTGCCGTAGGTGACTCGTTTTTCAGCGGCTAGGAGAACTCCGTCTTGGAAGACGATTCCGACGGTGGTGGCTCCTGGAATCCAGGCGCCTCCCTGTTGGGCTTGATTGCCCTGTTGCTGCTGATCTTGGACTTGTACCAGCGGCATAAGTGGAATTTGTGGAATTTGGGGTAATTGAGGTAATTGTGATCCATATCCGTCCATAATTATCGCCTTTTCGATTTTAATACACAAGACAATCTATTAAGGTTACTTATATCTATTAATCCAGTCGCAAACAAAGACCTGCGAGGCAAACACCAACAAAACAACACCATCAAACAACAAACAACTCCGTAGATGATGTGGTCGTTATTTGGAAGGTAGGGTCAGGATGTTTATTGGGAACTTTAACATCAACAGTATAGTCTAATGGGGGTTTGTGGTGATAAAAGTGTATGTTAAGTATGCAGAGGGTGTCTGCTTCACAGCCACTCTTAGAGACAAAGAAATTCTAAGAGTAACCCTTGGCATCGATCAAGAAAGGGCAATAGACACCATACGGAGCAGTGTCACAAAAAAAGAAGACCTGGAGGTGTATATGCAGTCATCTAAGCAGGTTAGCAGTTTGTTTGGTGCATTAAAAGAGCTCTATGATGGAAAAGACACCACATATTGTTTTCTTTTAGCAGACACCCACCTTCCATCCTATAGTCAAAGGGTACTAAGTGCAGTTTCAGCCATACCCAAAGGATACATCACCTCCTATGGTGCAGTCGCCAAAGCGGTAGGCGGAGGGGCTAGAGCGGTTGGAAACGTCATGGCAGCAAATCCCTTTCCACTTATCATACCTTGCCACCGTGTGGTAAAATCAGATTGGGGATTGGGCGGTTATGGGGCAGGCGGATTGGGAGTGAAACTTGAACTGCTAAAACGCGAACAACAAAACTACAGCGAACCCAAAGAAATCAAAACAAACCCCGGAGTGCTCAAAGTTTTCCCAACAGAAATCGTTCTAAAAAAATATTGCTAAACCATCCTGATTATTGATGGATCAGAATAGATTCAAACAGTGACAATTGATTAGATTGATTTTATGGCGAGCCAATAAAGCTAAGGAACTGTAACAGAATAACAGGACTATTTGATAACTGGTGCAGTTCCTAAACCCCCTTAAACGTCTTTTACAACCTCTAACAACCTGATTTGCTTCTAAGGCATTACAAGTTACTTTCTTACAAACCCTAAGCAATGATGCCCCTGCGATAAAAAAAAGCAACGCAATCAAAGAAGCGATCAATAAGTCGTTAGACTGCTGTAATAATTATATAAAAACCTCTCAAAAGCAACCCCGAAACTTGAACACATCCGGCGTGACAACCCACTGCCACATCAAAACTGGTTCAAACACGACGGATACATAGTAAAACTTTAGTCATGTTGCTATAAGGAAGTCTACACAAGTAGGTGCTTGTCGAGGTAGTGTGCTTATCGATCGGAATGTTGTCTGGGGTCAAACCTAATTATCGGTAGCTATTTTTGGGGCTGTTTTTGTTTTTCAGTTTTTTAATATATCTAATTTTTAATATATCTAATTTTTAATATGTCTAGACTCGTAATAGATTGATTATGAAATAATTTTTTTTAAGGTTAATGCTTATAATCAAAAAAAATAAAAAAGCATAAAGAGTGAAGAAAAATGATAATTAAGAAAACAAATAAGAGAATATTGTTGCACATCCCCTCGAGTTTCCTTGACGAATTTGATCGAGAAATTTCAGGACACTACGCAAGCAGAAATGAGGCCATCCGAAGAGGCATGAGTCTGGTGATAGAAACCAAAAAAAGAGAAAACACAGAAAACGCTTGAGAGCACCATTATTCTTTGTTTTAGTTTATAGAGTTTTCATCTATGGGAAGTAGGGGCTATTGTTTGTATTTGGCTCCTGCTTCTGCAATACAGGGGTATACAAGTGAGACTAGGTGCCAAAATCTTGCTATTATGTTAAGGAAGGTTTACCCAGGGAGTAGGCAGTGTACACATGTTTTTTGGCAATTATACCTGATGCGTTGATCGCCTTCAGCAAAAATTTGTCCATTTCCCGCATATGTAGCGTTGTTTTCTTCGAGTATGTCGTTTTTTACTACTTTCTCGACAACACTTCTTACACGTTACCATGAAGCTCTAAACTTGTTAACAATATTAACGCAACATCTTTCACTCTATCGATGAAATCGCGTATTTTTGCTGGACATAAGCGTTTGTTTGGGTTGTTTTTTTAAAATAGGCGATTTAAGGCACTTTTGTCAGTCTGTAGTTGATGCTGTGAGAAAATTTGCCGGGAATTACTGATTAATTACTTCAGTATCTACTCTTTTAAAAGAGATTATCGATATCTCTTTATCTTTGTCTTCATTACCGTTTTGAGTCACAACGAATCCTGAGTTTTTGAATTTTTCAATGAGTTGGCGTCTGATTTGGGGTGTATGGGTTTCAACCATTACGTACTCTAGTTTTCTGAGCGTGTCTTTGGGCACATCGATCAACGATATTTCCGCACCTTCACAGTCAATCTTTGCCACATCTGCACCGCTCTCAGCAATAACCTTTGTAACATCTTTGATTTTAATGATCATCTTGTTTTGTGATCCCCTAGTTTCAAGGCCAAAGCAGTTATCGGCGTGATCATATACAACGGTTATTTCACCATCCTTGCTTCCTATACCTTCAGCGTGGACCTCGGCGTTTATTTTGTTCAAAGAGATGTTTTCATCGATGAATCGGTGATGTTCAAGCATCGGCTCATAGATTACAATTTTTTTGGCACCCCTTGACCAAAAAAAAGCCGCTGAGTCCCCCTCAAAGCCGCCGATATCGAGCACAACTTTGCCTCGATAGTCATATCCATAGCTCCCTGCTTCCATTTCATCTATGGTGTACATCATGACTCTAGAACCAACCAACTGATAACTATCTGTAGTGATTTTGAATATATCCTCGCTTATTTGTTGCAAATTATATTTTTTTACGAGCTCATAATTATCTCTAAGGGATCTAAACTGCGGCCAAGTTATTTGGAAAACTGCACCGTTTGAAAAGGTAACTTTGACGGGTTTTTTTCTCAATCTTAGGGCCAAAATGGCAAAGGGGTTTTTAACTATAACTACCGTTCGAATAAGCCCTGCTACAGTCACCATACAACTCGACTACTTATAACCAAGGGGAGTATTAAAATTTTTAGCTTCAAAGTTCAGGAATTATAAGAAAATACCAGGCATTATTTAATCTGATATAGGTTCTACTCCGCTAAAAACATTTTTCACGATCTCTAACGACCTAATCAACGTCTAAGCAATTACATGTTACCGCCTTACAAAGCATTAGCGTGTACTCCGGCAGTATTTTATTGTCTAAGGTCTAACGAAGTTAAACACGGTTTTCTGATTGTGTGCTGGACTTTCTTTAAGGATGAGTTTCTATATAGTATCGTGCTGCGCCTAAGATTAATCCGTTTGTAAGGGTGCCCTGCCCTAGAAGGGGCTTTCCTGCTTCATCAACTCCGTGATCAAATCCGTAGACGGGGTCTTGTGTGTTTTGTTCTAGGTAGATGCACATGTTTCTAGCGTAGTTAGTGTTGTAAATAGCTAAGAAACCGAAGGCAATTTTTGTATAAATCATCGGCGGCAAGTTTATGGTCTCTTGGGCGCTGTTTAGCGCTGTCCAGGTTCGACCATCAGGTAACACCACCCATTCCCATTGCCAATCGCCTGTCGTATCGGTTGGGCCTTCACCAAATGCACAGAATTTACCACTTATATTATAGTAGGCTTCATGTGCTAAATACGTCATATCCAGCAAAGTTGCTAATCTTGGGTCATTGTTTTTTATTTCAAAAAATGCGCAAAGCAAAGGTTCACATGAAATTGCTGATCTAGGTAAGGCAACATCGCCGCTTACAGGAATATATTCGGATGAAAATATGTTATCTAATATTTTTTCAGGTGTAAGTTCGGGCCAAAAAGCCGCAAACCCACTTAATATGTAATATGCATATATGCCTGTATCTGTTTCTGCTTGAATTTTTAGTGTGGGAACTATATTGGCATAATTAGTTCGGTTATATTCTTGACCGTGAAGAACTATATCATTTACCCTCTCAGTGTATTCGGGATACTCTCTTAGATTGTTTAGTGCGACAAACAAACGACCGGTATCTGCGATGTCAATATAGTCGTCTGGGGCCTTGTCTGAGTTTTCATGCCAATTCTCTCCTGTATCTGATCGATAGAACCAGTACGGATAGCCGGCATTGTTTAGTTCACGAGTTTCTAACCAGTCTAAAACCTTGTCCATTCGCTCATTAAATCCCCATATCTCCGTCCGGTTGATTAACTCCAAGTTTTCTGCATCAAGAACTGCTTGGATGTAAACCCCTAAGTCCCAATCTGTGATGTAGGGTGAAACTGTACCTGACCAAGGAAGCCCCGTGTTTTCATCAACGCCTACACCCGGTTGATAGTAACGCCACACAATCGCCGCTATAGTCTGCCACGTTTTGTTGTCTATTGTCTGAGTAGATTCTAGGACCCCGGTCTTTTTAGGTGTAGATTCTCCATTTTTAGTCGGAGATCCTCCACTAACTGCCTCCTTGGCAACATCTTTAGTGTTCTTTATGCTTTCAAATACTTCATTTTGATTGTTGCTAGGCGGCAGTGTTGGACTTGTTTCATTGATCGGTGTATCTCTCTGTGAGGTTGGGACATCTCGTGGCAGGAAAACAAAAAATGCAACTATTACAGCAATAACAATAAACCCTGTTAGCATCAAAAATTTTGCTCTTCTGCTAAAGCCGCCCGCATGAAGGCGATTGAACCCTCTGTTACTTGTATCATCGGCGCCTTTGCTGTACATTAATAGCTCAGCAAGGTGGTGAAGTACACAGATTTTTTGGAAGTTAATCATCCATTTTTCGCCTTCACGGGTCTCTGGTTCAACCCTAACCCATTAGTCGGAAATAACCCTATAGAATATGTTCTTGTTTTTTATTAAGCTATTGAATGAACATTTTTAGCCAATAGAATGTTCACGCTTAGGGAAGGTATTTTCATAATTTTACCGGTTTTAGCTCTTCTCTCTGATAGACATCACATATTTTATCCGGATTAAGTGGATAAGTGCGGACCATTTGCTACAGAATATGTCGATGGCCCGCTGCGTTTTATCGATGCAGGACGTTTTAGTTGGGAAATTGTTTGATTGGTAGTCGAGATTATCGGAAGTTTTGTGGAATTTCATTTGTTGTTGTTGTTGGCATTTGTTGTTGGCATCGGGTTTTGGCGGTTGAGAAGGTTTTGGGGGTTGGGATTTGCCGCTAGTCGGTGATGTTTGGTGTGTTTATTGCTTTAAATGATATATTTAATAATGCATTTAATGGTGCATTTAATGACATATTTAATGCGTTATTACTAGTAGTATCTGTGTTTATATAGTTCTTTTGTATGAAAATATTTAAAAAATGTATGAGCGTGAATGATTTGAAGACTAAACAAAAAAATTCAAATCCAACAAAAATATGGCTACTGGTTCCCAAAAACTTCCTACAACAATTCGACACAGAAACCAAAAACCACTACACATCACGCAACGAAGCAATCCGATCCGGAATGCAACTAATCCGCAAAGAAATAGCACACCAAAACCAAACAAACCAACACCACAACCAAACACCACCCACCCACCCCAGCTAAAGACAACAAAAAACTGAACACACCAACCAAACAAACCAAACAACCATAGAGGCAAACCAATGAACCAAACAACCAAACAACAACCAACATCAACATAGCCCAAAGGAGACCTACGGTGAGCGACATCAAAAAATGCACTGAATGCAACAGCAAAACCATCATAGTTGACAACAAAAATGGAGAAATAGTCTGCAAAACATGCGGATTAGTAATAGACAACATCGAATTCGCACCACCAGAAGACCGCATACCCAAAACAGAACCCAACCACACCATAGCATACACCAACAACTCAGTAGGCATAGAAATGGACCCCTCACACCGCATCGAACTCAACATAGCCCACGACATCAATCGAATAATCCAAAAACTAGAACTCCCCCACAACTTAGAACCACTAGCGATTAATTACGTACGCAAACTCCGACGTCTAATGAAACAACAAAAAGAACACAAAACCCGCCTAACAAAAACCGAACTAACCGTCGTGTCAATTTGGACAACCATAAAACGCACAAACTACCCCCTAAGCGCAGACGAATACCTCAAAAAACTCCAAACCCTCTTAACCGTCAAAAACCTAATGAAAATCGAAAAACGAGCAGGACAATTCATAAAAAACGAACCCCGTATCCCAGACACCACCCTTGTAACCGGACACATTAACCGAATAACAGCCAAACTCGAAGACACACACCTCATCGACAGCACCTACGCAAACACAATCTGCGGCTACGCCATACAGATTATTCAAGCAAACCCCGGCATCATAACAAGCCGAAAAGCAAACTTGGTAGCCGCCTCAGCACTACTAGGCGCCGATTGGCTACTAACAAACCAACTAGCCCTAAAACCCCTAGCCCAAGCAGCAAACACCGGAACAGGCCGCTTATCAGAATTAGCACAAACCTGCAAACACTACGCACCCACCCTGCCCAAAGACTGGGCCGCCATCAAATTCAACCACTACCTCTTCAAGGAATAACCATGCTAAAACTCAAACTAAACCAGATCAAAGCAAACCCCTGGAACTGCAACTTTCTTGGCACACAAGAAAAACACAAACTCAAACAACGAATGGAACAAGACGGCCCAGAAAAAACCCCACCACTAATGGTTAGAAAAATAACACAAAACAATTACGAACTAGTTGACGGAGAACAACGCTGGACCATTGCAAACGAACTGGGATGGGAAACCATAAACGCCATCGAACACAAAGTCAACGACATACAAACAAGAGCCCTATGTATCAGCTATAACCGATGGAGAGGACGACTCAACTGGTTCAAACTCTACGATATTATAAAAAAGGACCAAGACCAAGGAATAGACCTAAAAGAAGCCTATCAAAACGCACTATCAAACAAAGAAATAGAATGGCTACTCTCATTAGAAAACCTCACAACACAAACCCGCCCAATTCTAGAAGAAGCCATAAAACAACACCCCGAAATCACACTCGAACAACTACACCTACTCTCCCTCTTCCCAACCGCCCAACAACAAGACTTAGTAGCAAAATTCAAAAAACCCATAGTCGCCCAAGCACTCCTACAAGCCCTAAATCCCCTCCTACCAAAAGCCCAAGCATCACCAGCACAGCCGCCATTCTATTCTAAACAAGCCATCCCCTACCACCTGCTTGAAAAAACAAAAGATCAAAACATAAACAACACATCAGAAAAAACTGCTGACCCCAGTTCAAAGCAAACCGGTGATAGATCAGAGACACACATAGAACAAAAAGAACCCAAGACATCCCCCTTTGAGCCACAGAGTTGGAAACCACAACAAGATAAAACCCAACCAACCCCACCCAACCTCACTGAGACAACAGAGACAGATATAGAACAAACAGCACATAGAGAAGAAGAGCGGCATCAGGCCTGGCTAGTAGAGGTCAGCTATAACTGCGATTGCAACCGCCATTACCGCGTTAACTTTAAAAACATGTCAGTTGTGGTGCAGAAACAGAATTTACTGTTCGAACACGCAGACCTCAAACCCCACACCTTTCAGGTTCATTGTAAAAAATGTAATTCAGATCATGCATTTGCCGTAGAGGGCACAGAATATGAAACTAAACAAATTTTCTGCAGACGATGTAGACCACCAAGGGAGGGCATCCTAGATGCTAACACAGGCGAAGCCATCTGGTTTATCTAAACTGGGCAAACAAGAAAAAAAGCTCCTTTTGCTAATGCTAAGAAACGATGAACCACAAGGCAAACCTACCCTCATCTGGGTAGATGTATACCAAGAGTTTGAAATAGACTACAGTTGCCTACCAAAAAAATATCAGCCCAAAGTCCGCAAAGAAAAAACACTCCGACAATCAATCCGCCGCTTAACAAAAAGGGGCCTCATAAAGCCAATAGTTATAGCCCAACAAAACACCGCTTTAACAGACCCAAGAGGACAAGGATACAACTTTTACAGCCTAACCCCACCCGGACGATCAGTAGCAGAAAAACTAACCCAACCACAAACAAGCTCAAAAGACACAAACGAACTAGAAAAAACCCTAAACCAACTCAGAACACAAAACAACAAATATGTTACAACCACACAAATTCGAGAACTGCTATGGCAAAACACAGACCAAAAAGACACTAACAAACCAGATTTTGAGAAGCATTGGAACAACACAAAACTGGGTCGAATGCTAAAGAAATACAACATAGAGCGAACCCGAGTTAGAAAAAACGATGGAAGAAGAAAATACGCCATAGGTGACATAGTTTTTAACAAAACATAGCACTCAGTGCTACGTTTTGGCCCAAACTATGCCCGGATCTTGTGTAGTGTTTGTTTTTGATAGCTGCTTGTAGGTGTCCGATGGCTGATATGCCAAAGCTTGCCATAAGACAGGTCGGTACATTGCTTGGCGCATTAGAGAACAGATAAGAATGTAGGATCTGCAGGGGCAGGAGGGCAAAAAACAACAGCAGGGGCAACTCGATGGCTAATGGGAAGATAAATGCCGCTTTTTTGAAGCCAAAGCGCTCTGTGAGGCCACTGAAGAGACTATTTCGTTCATTTGTTTGAAATTCTTTTGGGTTTTCGAGGTAAAAAGTATGAGTTGAGGATATATCAAAGAGCAAACAAACAATCCAGAAGGGAACAAATATTGCATGCGTTTGGGGGAAAAGAACCACTAAGAAAAGAAAAGCGGGGATTGCTACGATGAGTGTCAGGAGACCTTGAAGCAACATTTTTGAACCTAGAGAAGGGGATGGTTGAGTTTTTTTATCGCTTTAGGTTTGGTGTGGCTTAGTTGTATTCCACCATAGATGATACCGGCGATGACGACCACTACGCCTATGTACATAAGCAACTGTAGAAGGTTGTCGACTGCGCCGATTAGTTCTGTAGGCAAACCCTGTTGCCGTGTTGCGCTCCATCCGGTGACCCAAAACGCTACAGGCTTGGCAACTGCCATGAGTACACCTGCAATGATGCATCCAACGAGAACTTTTTGTGCCCTTGCTTGCTCCTCAGGCCCCTCAGACCTGACAAGGGGTAGAGCCCGGTGGATAATCAAAGCAGATGTAATCAATAAAATTAGGGGTGGTAATGCTTCTGAGCAAAGAAAGTTAGCAAGAGGCAAAACTAACGTTAGTACCAACTTTTTAGCGCTCCTCTGTCTCTTCTTGATTCGAAACAGCCGCTGGTGCAGGTAACCTAAGAGACGCCTTGGTTCTATGAATATATTTGCTAAAAAAATTTGAAATATCCGATATTATTTTATATTTAAACAATTTTTTACACATTTTATGTGGCATATATAGACCTAAAAACAGAGTTTATAGGAATTTTTAAAGTAACACTTTGATGACCTTCGGCACCTACGCCCATCCTATCAGAAACACCTTAAGGAAATATAGCCCGACGACAAAACGCTAAGAGAACTAAAAGAAGGGGAAATTTTAAAAAAGTAAAAAATTACAGGGATAAACAGACAGGAAAAATAACACTAAAATACACCCAACTCAGCCTCAAGCGCCTCCTCGACACCCAACTCAGCCTCAAGCGCCTCCTCGACACCCAACTCAGCCTCAAGCGCCTCCTCGACACCCAACTCAGCCTCAAGCGCCTCCTCGACA
>Ga0123355_10006826_pt1 | contig 16987 bp, 16 predicted proteins | sample TergutEmb28metaG_3_FD_89872 | JGI IMG/M metagenome (GOLD analysis project Ga0123355, IMG submission 89872) | Embiratermes neotenicus P1 segment gut microbial communities from Petit-Saut dam, French Guiana - Emb289 P1 | ecosystem: Host-associated > Arthropoda: Insects > Digestive system > Gut ...
AAAGAGACTGCAAGCGCAATGCCCTGCATAAGCGTTATACGAAGCCGCTCATTTAAGCGACCTTGCAAGAGCAACCCAAACAGGCCGCCCGCAAGTATCGCGCCTGAATTAACTATCGTGCCTAACATAACCCCTCATACACTATATTACCGCTAACCACTGTCATCACAACTTTGCCGCACAGCTCTTCGCCGTGCCATGGATTGTTATGGGACTTTGAGGCATGCAACACGGTGTCCACGGTATATTTGCACTCCAAATCAACCAACGTAATGTCCGCATCCATACCAATCGCAAGCGATCCTTTTATATCGCTTAAGCCAAGTGTTCCCGCAGGTTTGTGTGACATTAGATACACCAGCTTGTCCAGCGAAATTATTTTAGGCACTACAAGATACGTATACAAAACGGAAAACGCCGTCTCAAGGCCGGTTATACCGTTTGCGGACCTGTCCCAACCACCTGCTTTATCCTCGGTGCTATGGGGGGCATGGTCGGTGGCTATACAGTCTATCGTACCGTCCATCAGTCCCTTACGCAGCGCTTCAACATCCTTTGGAGCCCTAAGCGGAGGTGCCATTTTAAAGTTGGTGTAGCGGTCATAATCCGTATATGGTACATCATCTTTGGTCAAAACAAGATGGTGAGGTGATACCTCCGCGGTTATGTTAAGCCCGCGCCGCTTTGCCGCACGGATCAATTCAACAGACTTTACCGTGGATACATGGCAGATATGCAGGCAAGTGTCAGCCGCTTCCGCAAGCATAATATCCCGCGCCACCATCAACTCTTCCGAAAGAGTGGCGTCACCCAACGAAGCGTCCTCACAATGCGTAAACACCGTAAGCCCCGCCGCCTTGGCTTGTTTCAAGCATTCCAAAAATACGCCCGCCGAGGAGACTGGTTTGCCGTCCTCGCTAATCCCTGCAGCACCGGCGGCTTTAAGGGCGGAATAGTCAGCAATGTCTATACCGTTCATTCCGAGCGTCGCGGCGGCAAACTGCAGAATATTTACTGGCACGGTTTTCGCTTTTTGTTGAGCAATACGAACTAATTCAACATTATCAATAACCGGGTTCGTGTTGGCCATACAGCATACCGTAGTAAACCCGCCACGTACCGCGGCCTGCGCGCCCGTCGCCATTGTTTCTTTATGTTCAAACCCCGGTTCACGGAAATGCACGTGCAAATCGATAAATCCCGGCAAAACCGTCATCCCACCCCGGACAGAAATTACCCTGTCCGGGTTAGGAAACGGCACAGATATCTTGCCATCAGCGACAAAGACATCCTTGTTGCTATCATTATGCTTAAAGTGTATCCTCATACTTTACTCCTATCGGCTTCTCCTTACACATAAGCAACAGTCTACCGCCAAAGCTATACTAAGGCACAAAAGCGGGTCCACGTCATCAGATATGTCAAGCTCGTAACTTTCCCCCCATGTAAACCATTGGCGGGAAATGGACATAATTGCCTTATCCACTTCCATCAAACGGTATTCATGGGCGAAAAAGTCACCATCTAAATGCCATGGTAAGCCCTCAAGCCTGTAGTCGTTAGTAAACATCGTTATCTTACGCACAACATCCGTCACATGGTTGTCATGTAAAATAATTCCGAACCGTGTTGTAAGGGACAAGAGTTTTTGCTCGATTCTCGCTACTGAGGCAGCATTCTCGCGCCCAGCTTCAAAAACGTCCAACTTTTTACCTAATGTAAAAACCCGCCCAACCGCCGTGTATGCGTCATCGCCGTTTTCATACTTGACGTTAAACCTATCCGCAAACGAGAAGACCTTTTCCTTGATATACAGCTTCATACTACACGTATCCTCAATTAGATTCCGTATTGCGCTACGTCGCCAAGCTCTTCTTCAATGCGAAGAAGCTGGTTGTACTTAGCCACGCGGTCGGAGCGGCATGGCGCACCGGTTTTGATTTGCCCGGCGTTCGTCGCCACTGCGATGTCGGCGATGATGGCGTCTTCCGTCTCGCCGGATCTGTGGCTGATTACCGTCGTCATCTTATTGCGGTGCGCGAGAGCGATGGCGTTAAACGTTTCTGTCAAAGTACCGATTTGGTTTACCTTGATAAGGATGGAGTTAGCCGTCTTTGTGTCGATACCTTTTTGAAGGCGCTCGGTGTTCGTAACGAAGAGGTCATCACCTACGATCTGTATTCTGTCGCCGATGCGGTCAGTAAGTTTTTTCCAGCCATCCCAATCGTCTTCCGAAAGCGCGTCTTCAAGGCTTAGGAATGGGTACTTGTTGACAAGATTTTCCCAAAGATCAACCATTTCGTCCGATGTGCGGAAAACTTCTTTGCCGGTGGTTTTGGACTCGCCTTCAAAATAATACATACCAGGCTTGCCTTTCTTCTCCGCGTCGTAGTAAAGCTCTGTCGCGGCCGCATCCATGGCGATCTTGATGTCGTCACCTGGTTTGTAACCCGCTTTTTCGACTGCCAGAAGAATAAGATCAAGCACCTCTTCCGGCGTTGCTATATCAGGAGCAAAGCCGCCCTCGTCGCCGATTGCCGTTGCCAATCCGCGCTCTTTAAGCACTTTCTTGAGCGTGTGATAAATCTCCGCGCACCAACGGAGGCCTTCTTTAAAGTTAGGTGCGCCAACGGGCATAATCATAAATTCTTGGAAGTCAACTGTATTGTCCGCATGTTTACCGCCGTTAAGGATGTTCATCATCGGCACGGGCAATTTTTTGGCGTTAAACCCACCTAAATACTGATAAAGCGGCATATTAAGCGCGTTTGCCGCGGCCTTTGCCACCGCCATGGATACGCCGAGAATAGCGTTTGCGCCAAGTTTTGCTTTATTTGGCGTGCCATCAAGAGCAAGCATGATATCGTCTATATCCGCTTGGTCAAGGGCGTTTTCGCCTTCAAGTTGTTCCGCGATAATCAGATTCACGTTGTCAACAGCCTTTTCCACGCCTTTACCAAGGTAACGCTCCTCGTCATCACGGAGCTCAACCGCCTCAAACGCGCCTGTTGACGCGCCAGACGGTACCGCCGCACGCCCCATAACCTCTTTGCCTTCGCAGTCCACATACACGTCAACTTCAACCGTCGGATTGCCGCGGCTGTCCATAATCTCTCTTGCATACACGCTTAAAATCTCTAAATAACCTTTCATCTTTGTTCCTCCGATATATTATTTTAACTTACTTTAATCTGTAAATAATTCCCCTCCATCAGATGGGCTCGATTGCCGCCCGGCAGTGAGCGAAGCGAACGAGAGGGTGGCTGCGCCTATTTTTGGCGCAGACAGGGTGGTGTCACGCAACGAAGGAATAATGCTACCTTGCCGCGTTGATAACCTCAACGAAATCCGGCTTCAAGCTCGCGCCACCAACCAAACCGCCATCAATATCCGGCATTGCGAACAGCCCGGCCGCATTATCCGGTGCAACGCTGCCGCCGTATAGTATGCGAATCTTCTGCGCTGTTTCGATATCATAAAGCTGCGCGATAAATTCACGGATACACGCGCACGCGGCCTGCGCCTGCTCATTTGTCGCTACCTCACCTGTGCCGATAGCCCAGATTGGTTCGTAAGCGATAATCGTCGCTAAGGCAACTTCTTTACTAACATCCGCATAGGCGATGCGAACCTGCATACGAAGCAAATCATCCGTAATTCCTTGTTTGCGCTGCGTAAGCGACTCGCCGACGCACACGATGGGTGCCAGGCCTTTTTCAATCGCTTTATGCAATTTGAGATTGACCGTTTCGTCAGTTTCACCAAAATATTGACGCCGCTCAGAATGGCCGATGATCACATACTTCGCACCGGCGCCCAAGAGCATGTCCGCCGAAAGTTCACCCGTAAACGCGCCGTTATCCTTAAAATGCATATTCTGCGCACCGATTGCAACTTGGGTATCTTTCACGGCTTCATTTACCAGCCAAAGGCTTGTATATGGTACGCAGAACACCACTTCCACCGCGCCGTCAAGCTGTTTGGCAATCGAAGCGGCGAACTCCGCACCTTCTTTGCCGGTTTTATTCATTTTCCAGTTCCCTGCTACTACTTTTTTTCTCATGATAAGTTCTCCCAAAATTTTCTATCCAAACATATTTCACTTCTTACTTATCCTTAACTGCCTCTACGCCCGGCAACTTTTTACCTTCCAAAAATTCCAAGCTCGCGCCGCCGCCGGTTGAGATATGGCTCATCTGCGCTGCGTATCCCAACTGGTTTACCGCCGCCGCCGAGTCACCGCCGCCTATAATCGTCGTCGCATCGCTGTTTGCAAGTGCCTTTGCGATAGCTTCCGTGCCTTTGGCAAAATTCGGCATTTCGAACACACCCATAGGGCCGTTCCATATTATCGTTTTAGCCGTGGACAAGGCGTCTGTAAATATCCCTATAGACTCTTCACCAATATCAAGCCCCATTTGGTCAAAAGGTATCGCAGAGCTTTGAACGGTTTTATATGGCGAATCATTGCTAAACTCCGGCGCAACGACCGTATCAACCGGTAAAAGTAATTTTACGCCCTTTGCTTTCGCCTTCTCCATCATCTCAAGAGCATAAGAAATTTTATCTTCTTCTAATAATGACTTGCCTATTTCTCCACCCTTGGCCTTAGCAAATGTATATGCCATACCGCCGCCGATAACTAATATATCGACCTTTTCGAGAAGCGCGTCAATAACAGCGATTTTATCAGACACTTTCGCTCCGCCTAAAATTGCCGCGAACGGGCGCACGGGGTTATTTACAGCATTGCCTAAAAACTGCAATTCCTTTTCCATTAAAAGCCCAACAGCGGATTCCGCCACAAACGCCGCAACGCCCGCCGTGGATGAATGTGCGCGGTGCGCCGCACCAAACGCGTCATTTACATACACATCCGCAATGGACGCCAACTCTTTGGACAATCCCTCGCCGTTCTTTTCTTCTTCCGCGCGGTAGCGTGTGTTTTCAAGAAGAATGACATCGCCGTCTTTTAAGTCAGAAACGGCGGCGCGTGCATTGTCGCCCACAACATTGTCATCTGCCGCAAAGGCAACGGGTTTGCCCAACAGTTCGGACAGCCTGTCCGCCACTGGTTTTAGCGTATACTGCGGATCCGGCATACCTTTTGGCCTGCCGAAATGCGAGCAGAGTATAACGCGCCCGCCGTCCGCCATCAACTTTAATATAGTTGGCAAAGCTGCGCGGATGCGCTCGTCATCCGAAATAACCCCATCTTTCATAGGTACGTTAAAGTCCACGCGGGTTAATACGCGCTTGCCACGTACATTAATGTCATTTAAACCTTTTTTGTTTAACATTTTATCATCTCCTATTCAATCTCACAGTATAACAGAATTAGTAAAATTTTGCAAGAAAAAGAATTACAAAAAAACGTTGAATTTATTTCTATTATATGTTACACTATATGAACACGGGGTGAGCATATGAATTTAATGGGAAAATTAGAGATATTGGCGGATGCGGCAAAATACGACGTAGCCTGCACCTCCAGCGGGGTTAGCCGTGGCGGCGTTAAGGGTATGCTTGGCTCAGCGGCAGCTTGCGGTATTTGCCATGCCTTTACTGCGGACGGGCGCTGCGTTTCACTTCTTAAAATATTGATGACGAATTACTGTATCTACGACTGTAAATACTGCGTAAACAGGACATCAAATGACGTGCCGCGCACTATGTTTACGCCCCAGGAAATTGCGGATCTAACGATTAATTTTTATAAGAGAAACTACATAGAAGGCCTGTTCCTAAGTTCCGGCGTAGTTAAAAACCCCGATTATACTATGGAACTTATGTTTAAGACCCTACAATATGTCCGTAACATACACAAATTTAACGGCTATATCCACGTAAAGGCCATACCAGGCGCAAGTCAGGAGCTTATCTCGGCCGTCGGTATGCTTGCGGACAGGATGAGCGTAAACATTGAAATGCCTTCAACGGAAAGCCTTTCGCTTTACGCGCCGGACAAAACGGCCGAATCAATATTATTACCGATGAAACAGATAAAGCACGGTATCGTCCAATCCAAGGCGGAGATTGTAAAGTACCGCAACGCTCCGCAGTTCGTACCTGCCGGGCAAAGCACGCAGCTCGTTATCGGCGCATCGCCGGATAATGACCAAAAGATCGTTGAACTGGCGGAAAACCTTTACAATAAATATTCCCTAAAACGCGTATTCTACTCCGCCTTCGTACCCGTCACAAACGGCAATCCGCTCCTACCGGCGGAACGCACCCCCCTCCTGCGTGAACATAGGCTTTACCAATCGGATTTCCTGCTCCGCTTTTACGGCTTTAATTCTAAGGAGATATTTGAGAATAGTAACGGCTCGCTTAACATGAACATGGATCCAAAATGCAACTGGGCCGTAAACAACCTAGATAAGTTCCCAATCGAAGTTATGAAGGCCGACGAAATGACGCTGCTTCGCGTACCCGGCATAGGGCAGATAAGCGCGAAGCGCATCGTCGCGGCCCGGCGTACGGGGGCATTAAATTTTGATGACCTCAAAAAGATGGGTATAGTACTTAAACGCGCGAAATATTTTATTACTTGCGGTGGCAAGATGTATGCTTCTTACAGGATTAATGAGGAGTTCTTGACATACTCGCTTTCCGAAAATAAGGTTTATGACGACTTCCAACAAATGCGCATTAATGATATATTGCCGGAACAAAAACTATTGCCTCATGCATTCAATGATAGCCTACCACAACTCATTACAGCTAATTAGGAGAGTTGATTATGAAAAAATATTTTATACCCATATTGCTAATAATAACCATCGTTTTAATGTCTGCTTGCGCACATAGATTTGAGTACGAAACGGCGGAACCCAATTGGCAAACAGCGGCGGTTGAACTTTTGAGCGGGATGACCAGTATATTTACGGGTATGGGGCGTGCTGAGCATGTTTGGCTTCACCAATATGATCTCGGCGCATTTGAACTCACAGGACGCTTCGAGATTGACCACGGCTACGTGACATACAATGCACCGCCGTTGTTTTACGCCCCAATGGAAGGTTTCGGCATGATGTTTTTTGACCAGCACGGCAATCGCATCTACGATGCTCCATGGATGTACCCACGCGGGTATAGTGACTGGTGGATACTTGAATATGGACACTTTAAGCACCCTAATTATGCTGCATCATTTTCTCTTTTTGATTTAGATGATAACGGCATACCAACGATAATTGTTTCATTAACGACAACTTTTGATTTTAATTATTTTGGTGTAGATATGTACGGTGGTTTTGGTAATCTCGTATTCAGATATGTAGACGGCGAGTACACGTTATTTGGGTTTTCGAGTTGGTGTCCTTATAGCGATTATATTTTTATCGACGAATACGAACGTATTATTACTTTTCATTGGCCAGCCGAATCCTTTGGCGAGCCACCACGGTATGAACATTTAATTTTTAGCGATAATCAAATTTTCTTAAATACAATATATAAAATGTGTTACGATATTTTCCGCTCATGGAACTCGTATGATGAACTCAATTGGATTTATAGAGAATGGCTGGAACACCATCAATGGAACTGGACGGAACGCAACCCCACTATCTTCGGCACAGGTATCGCTTTAACGCCTATCAAACCTTTAATTGACTTACACGCTAAAATAACAAGAGCTGTGGTAGAACATTTAGCCTATGACACCGCCAATGAGTAGCACCATCGCCGTGATAGACGGCACATTCGAGGCCCTCCTCACCCTCATACACATGTATTATTACGAAAAATTCCGCCCAGCCGACGTGCTGGACGGGTCTTTGCCGAGCTTCCAGCAGACTTTGGACGCGGACTACCTGCACATAGAGGCGGATCACGCTCTCGCCGAAACAGTGTATAAGGCAATGAGGCAGAAACTATCCGGCGATACCCTGCACCGATGCGTAAACGCCACGCTTAACTACGAGGACGATAAGTTTTTTGATATCTTCAAGTATATAATCCTCGCGTTTAAAGAACCAAATGGCGTGGATGACCGCGAGCAGCTGGACTTTATACGCAGAACGCGCAAACGAGCCGCCGCCGTAGGCAAAGAGGCGCACAAACTCACCGGCTTCGCCCGATTCCGCGAAACGTCGGACGGGATTTTGTACTGCGATATCTCCCCAAAACATAACACGCTGGCAATGGTGTGTGACCATTTTACCGATAGGCTTGGAAGCGAAAAGTGGATTATACACGACATAGGCCGCGGCCTGGCCGGCGTGTACGACGGTGACGAGTGCGTCATCACCGCCGCGCCCAAAGGCGCTGTGGCCGTGATAGAGGAAAACCCAAATGAAGAGGAATGGCAGGAACTTTGGACGGCTTTTTACAAGACCCTAGCCATACAGGAAAGGCGCAACCAAAAACTACGTACACAAATGTCACCCAAATATTTCTGGAAGCATATGACGGAGCACCAGCGCCGCAAGCATTGGGAGTAATTTTCCGTGTGTTTCGTGTGTTTCGTGTTTTTAGCGCGTCGCAGACATCTTTCCGTGGTTTAATTAATAATCTCAAAATATACGAATTATACAAAACAAAAAAGTATTACTTTACAAACCTGCCAAAAAATGGTATTATGAAATATCTTACATATTAAGGAGCTGATTTACCGGTATGTTAAAAGACGTATTTACAGGCAAGGGTATCGCTTTGCCAAGCCGGCCAACGGAACTGCGTTTCCAACAGAACACGGTGCGCGGCGTTGGTATGCTTGCGGGCAACCTTGTATCAAACCAAAAATCCGTAACCGGCGGCGTGTCTGCCCGCGTATTCGACAAGGGCGTTCACGGCTTTGCTTCGGCGGCGGAAACGGATTCTACGTCAATAGCCAAAGTGCTTAAAGCCGCGGCGGAGAACGCAATCTTCCTCGGCGGCCGTGCTAGCGGCTCTGTCCAACAGTTGCCCCCCATTAAAGGCGGAGATTTTGTGCCGAACTATTTAGACAAAGATATCGCACAAAAAGAGATTATCGACTTCGTACGCGAGCTGGACGCCTATATCGCGGAAAAATATCCAAACTTGATGGGTCGTTATGTAGGTGCGCAATGTTTGGATATGGAGAAATTTTTATTCGCCTCAAACGGCGGTGAGATGCCAGTATTAAAGGCTCACTCCTTCGTTCCGCGCTCCCTCGTTTTCGTCCAGATGACGATGAAGGACTCCGAAGGCGCACCTATGGAAATGTTTGAGCCATTCGGCGGCTTCGGCGTTTTTACGGACGTATTTAAGAACCCCTCCGATGTTTACGCTCAGATTGACGGGCTGTATGAAAAAGTATGCAAAAAAGCCGAAGGCGTATATGCAAGCGCCGGCGTCCACCAGGTTGTTATGGGCCCGGATATTGCCGGCATCTTAGCCCACGAGGCCATCGGCCACACAGTTGAGGCGGACCTCGTCCTCGGCGGCTCAGTGGCTATGCACTACCTTAACAAACCCGCCGCAAGCGAGCTGGTAACGATGATAGACTACGCCCACACTGCAAACAACAAACTCGCACCTGTACCCGTATATGTTGACGACGAGGGCGTTGAAGCTAGGGACTGCGTACTTATCGAAAACGGCATCCTCAAAAACTTCATGCACAACCGTATGAGCGCGGAAAAAATGGGACTTGAAAACTACGGCAACGCCCGCGCGTTTGCTTTTAGTGATGAGCCGCTTATCCGCATGAGAAACACAGCCATCGCGCCTGGCACGTCAAAATTAGCTGATATGATAGCATCCGTTGAAGATGGTTATTACATAGTAAAATCCGGCAACGGCCAAGCGGATTCTACGAGCGAGTTCATGTTCTCTGTCGGTGAGGGTTACGAAATCAAAAACGGCAAAATCGGCAAAGCTATCCGCGACACGACAATATCCGGCGTGGCCTTTGACTTGCTTAAAACCGTCGATATGGTTTCCGACGATATGGTCTGGTCCTGCGCCGGCATGTGCGGCAAAAAGCAAGGCATCCCCGTCGGCATGGGCGGCCCGGCTGTACGTTGCAGCGTAAACTTGGGAGGGAGGTAAAAATATGAACAGATACCAAGCGGCAGAATATACGATGGACGCGCTTAAGAAAGCAGGCGCGCAGGAAGTACGCGTTACAGCGTCCGAAGGTTGCAAGGAAGAGCTTAACGCCGAGGTGGGCGAGTTCAGCCTTTACCGCACCCTCTTCAACACTAGTTTAAATATAAAAGCATTAAAGGATGGACGGAAGGGCACTGCAACCATCAACAAACTCGATAAAGACGCTATAGATGAAGCCGTGGCTGAAACGATCGCCGCCGCAGACGCCGGCGTTGTGGATGAGGCAGAGGGCATCGCTGAGCTGACGAGAAATGAGAAGTTCGAAGCAGGCGTCCTCACGCCTAACAAAGAAGCCCTTTTTGACAGGATACAAGAATATTTGGCCGAAGTTAAAGATAAATACCCAAAAATCAACCTAGAACAATTTATTGCAAGCTACAACAAATCTGAAGAGATTTTCTTAAACTCCAACGGTGTTGTGTTTGAAAAGGCCGCGGGTTCATACAACTACAATTCCATGTTCACCGGGCAAGACGGCGAGAAATCCACATCCTTCAGCGGATACGGCGTTACGTTTACGGACGTAAGCAAGAAGTTTTTGGACTATACCTACGCCAGGCAGACTTTACTGGACACATTAAACAGCTTCGATCCTATCACAGTCGACGGTAAGTTCATCGGTCCCGTCATCTTCTCGCCGGACTGCGTCAGCTTCCTAATGTACATGGTATCCATGATGTTTGCTGGCGAAGGTAGCATCATCGACGGCACAAGCATCTGGATGGACAGATTGGGTAAGCAGGTCGCAAGCCCTAAGCTAACCATCGGGATGAACCCGCACGACCTACGCATCATCTGCGGCGAACGTTACACCGGAGACGGCTATTTAGCCGAAGACTGCGACATCATCAAAGACGGCGTCTTACAAACCTTCTTGCTCTCCCGCTATGGTTCAAGGAAAACGGGGCATGCACGTGCCAAAAACCTCAGCCACTCCTTCATTATCGACAACGGCGACAAAGCCTTTGGCGAAATGGTAAAATCCATCGACAAAGGACTTTTGGTAAACCGCTTCTCCGGCGGTATGCCCGCTCCAAACGGCGATTTCTCCGGCGTGGCCAAAAACAGCTTCGTCATTGAGAACGGTAAAGTAGGCAAGCCAATAAGCGAAACTATGATAAGCGGCAATATCGTTGATATCCTAAACAACATTCTGGCCATATCCAAAGACACGATCGCCGACGGCGGCTCTGTACTGCCCTGGATACTGATGGACGGCGTAACGATTTCTGGGAAATAATTTAACAAAAACTACCACTCCTCATGCGGAGTGGTAGTTTTATTTTGATTTGGCATCACATTAGTTATTGGAAAGCCGTTATATTATCCGGCAATACAATCTTAAGGCTGCTAGGATCAATCCACCTTAACGGGTTATTTCCGCAGTAAAGATACAAATTACCAGCTTGGATTATCGCCAAAATATCCGGCGCAAGGATTTGCGTGTTTACCCCGAACGGGCATTCACGCTCGCCTATCTGCCTCGGCTCGTCGCCGAATATCATGTTATGTACAGTCCAATGTGGGTCAGCGGTGATGAATCTACCCGTCCTTGGGTTCATGAAGCGCGCGCGCAGGTAGATCATACCCGTCTCTACATCGAAATACTCGCCGCGATAACGCCAGGGGTTGGTATCGTTGGGGTCTTGGTCAAACTCCACGCCGAACGCGCTGTACCGGTACCGGCGCAAGACCTGCCCGGATTGGTTCATCAACACCGAAACGTCACCCAAGCCGTTGTGGATAAACCACACCCCGTGCATGTCTCGCAGTAGGCCGAAACCGCGTATCCACCGGTTAGCCCGGCCACGTTAAGGGTGTGTGTGCGCACCAATTTTCCATTAATATGTAAATATTACCCCCCACCGAATGATATTGAAATCCGGATTATTACATTATCATCATCTAAATAAAAAGCAAACCACGTAATGCCATCTCGAACAGAAATGGAGTTATGTATCGTCTCATATGGACTGAATCGTCTAAAAGCACGCAAAACCTCTGTTCTTGTTGACCCAACACCAATTTGATGTCTGCCTAACCTTATTTCCGGAGCGAAAACATCAATTGCTCGGACAACGCCAATCCTAGAATCTGGAAGTACACTATGAAAAAACACAATATTATCATAGATAACTTTGGCTGAGTTTCCTGCATCACTAAAATGTATTTCTAGCGGTTCTCCAAATGTATCTAAAATATCGTCAAATGAAGGTACCATACTCGGCAGACCTATATCAGCCCAATAACGCCTATCGTAGTCTTGTCTATGTTCAGCAATTGTACGATTAATACCTCCAATAACCACTATGATAAAAGGTAAGGTTACAAGCGCAATGAAAGTCCAAAAAAGAACGTTATTATCTTTGATATTCATCATCTTAATCGACCTCCTGTAAACCACAATGGCCCCATTGGATCACGGCTATACGGCCCTATTAGATTACCTTCATTCCTGTGACGATTTATAACGGCGTTAAACCCACCTTGGCTATTTGAAATACGAGGCTGAAAACATGAGTTAATAAAACTTAGAAAACCTCCCCATAATCCACCCCTATGTCTACCAAACGCAACACTCCCATCGAAACCCATTACACTAGCGTTCACTTGGCTTGATAATGCGCTTGCAAAGTTTACGCCTGTAAGGCTATATGATGTAAAATGTCCTGGATTACACGAAAACAATTGAACATTGACATTAAAACCAGAAGTCATGCGAATTCGATTTAATTCTGAAATGGAACGAACAGATTCGTTGCGACTATTTAATCCATCAATACTTATTTGATTTGTAAATGTCTCTCTGCTAAACCACATAGCTCTATCATTGCCATGCGCAAAAACAAACACACCAGTAACCGTTCCGGTACTTGAAGTTGCCATCATGCTGTTCCAAAGATCTATGAATTCCCCTACATAGCTAACTCGAAAACCATGGATAGGAATGCCGCTAAAATTAGCTTGTAACTGCAAAACTGCCCACGCTGCTTGGTTGACAAAATCTGGGCAATGAAAAATGAAGAAATCCAAGCCAGACGGGTCTCGTCTATTTACAGGATCATTTCCACAATAAAGAAACAAATTACTTGCTTGTAAAATCGAATAAACACAACGTTGTACATTATGCACACCCCAATATGGGTCAGCGGTGATGAATCTGCCCGTACGCGGGTTCATAAACCTCGCGCGGAGGTATATCATACCCGTCTCGACATCGAAGTACTCGCCGCGGTAACGCCAGGGGTTGGTATCGTTGGGGTCTTGGTCAAACTCTACGCCGAATGCGCTGTAGCGGTACCGCCGCAATACCTGCCCGGCTTGGTTCATTAACGCCGCCACGTCGCCCAAGCCGTTGTGGATGAACCACACCCCGTGCATGTCCCGCAGCAGCCCAAACCCGCGTATCCAACGGTTGGTTAAATTGCCGTCAGCATCCAGCTCGGCGATGATATTCATGCCATCCCACACGTGGGTCGTCAATACGCCGTTTACCGTCTTCGTCAAGCGTAGCCCGCTAACGTGAATTACAGATATAGCCATTATAATTGACAAGAAAAATGCAATTAGTTGTTTATGCACATCAATCAATCCTTCGTGATGTTTTGGTTTCCATGCAGATTTCGAAAGATTCTATCATGTCGTTTAGATACCACGTTGTAGTTAAGATATAAATTAATGGAAAAGTATCAGATATTACTAAATGTGACCATGCTCGTTCCCTGTTAGGTGTACCCCCTAAACGTGTACTTATTCTTGGATTTTTCATATCCAAATGAATTCTCGTTTCTTCGCCTGTAGCTACATTTCTGACGAATAATTGCGCTCTACTGTTTCTTTGGAATGAATTAATTACCTCGAGAAAATATTCATATTTTCCATCTTCAGTCGTTTGAACAAGTATTTCACTTGATGGTGTATAATGGAGTACGCTGACCCTATCATCTAACCAGCCTTCTTTTTGTATTGGTGTCGGTGCAATGATAATGCTTAAAATAGTAATAATTACAATCAATACAATTAATTTTACTTGAGAAGATATATCAAGTGGTATACGACCAAGAATCAAACAAATGATCGAAACAATAATTAGGATCATCATCACAATCCAAATAGTTCTAAGATAAATTCCCCATTCTAAGCCTGTAGCTCTGTTGAAAAATGCTGTTGCACCAATTAAAAAGTATGTTTGAAGTGCAAAATTGAACACAATTGCCAATATCCATATTATTTTTATTATTGTCGCCATATAACCCTCCAGCTTTAAGATAAATGTATAAACAATATAACTATGTATCATTTTCTAGGTTTATGTTTTATCTTAAGCTAGGTACAATACGTAAATCCCATATATCTGTATTATTATGCATAGCACTATGACTCGAAAACATTCCTCTTTGACCGCGTGGTATATAAGGAGTTACATTGATATTTTCTGCGATTCCACGAAATCTTCTTCCGTCCATGGGAGCGCCAAATCCCATTCCCGCTATCTGTGTTCGATCAATAGTATTGTATATATTTAAATGCTGACCAATTAAAGCAAAATTATTTAATTGATAATCACGCCTTGCTGGTGTCCCTATGGTTATCAATGTGTCGACAACTATACCTTCAGCACCTAACATATTTATTACAAGAATTCCAACATTTCCTCCGTGGCTATGTCCTACTAATCTAATTGGATCGTTAGGATTAGCTCTATGATGCTCTAATATCATTTCAAACAATCTGTTTGCAGCTGTTTGACGGGCAGATTTATTGTTTCCTCCACCAAACCATCCTGTGTCAGACCAGTCAAATCTAAACCATTCTTCGCCTGTAAAAGGTCCATCACTCCCCATAGCCCAATTAATGAATTCTTGATTCCATGCTCTGTCTGGATTTGAAAATGTCCCATGAATAAACCAAACAGCCAATCCCAACGGATCAATGAACATCAGAGGATTATTCAAGCCGTAAACAAACAAATTACCCGCCTGTCTCATCGACAACACGCAATTCTGCATGCTATGCACGCCCCAGTAAGGGTCGGCGGTAATAAATCTGCTAGTCCTTGGGTTCATGAAGCGGGCGCGGAGGTACACCATGCCGGTCTCCACGTCGAAATACTCCCCGCGGTAGCGCCAGGGGTTGGTGTCCGCTGGGTCTTGGTCAAACTCTACGCCGAACGCGCTGTAACGGTACCGCCGCAAGACCTGCCCGGCTTGGTTCATCAACGCCGCCACGTCGCCCAACCCGTTGTGTATGAACCACACACCGTGCATGTCTCTTAACAAGCCAAACCCGCGTATCCAACGGTTACTCCTTTGGCTACTAATTTACAAGTCAACGTACATCTAAAGGGGAAAGTCGAATAATCTCGTTCTCTAATTCATTAAATAAAGTATAAATATTCCCATTATACAGGAGATATGTTCGCCATTGAGAAAGGGATTGTAATCTATAACGATTTTCTACCGTATTAGCGACTAACTCAATAATAAGTTGAAAGTCCTGCTCAGTCAAGGATATTGTGTACCTGTTCTGTATAAATCGCATTATACTACCTCTTGTCACATCGAGGTGATTACGAGCAATGCCTTGTATACTTATTAAAGTTTTGTCATTTGTTACAATAAAGCGATAAGCTCGGACATTACCATTGGGATTAACCCCAGTAAATATAACTACTTCAAAAAACACATCACTTGCACGCCCTTGAAAAGTTTGAAACCCTAAAAAAGCTATAATTGCAAGGAATACAGTGATTATAAGAGTACATATTACTTTTTTTATCATTTTAAGCTTAAATCCTTTCATTTTTAATTTCCAAACCATGAAGCTCTTGGTCTTAGACCTTGTTCTCTTCTTATCATATTTTCAGTAATGCAATTTGTTGTATGATGTTGTCCAATGCCTATTGTCGCTAATTCTTCAAGCATAATTCTACGATGAGTTACATTTCTGGTTTGAGAAAACAATCGTAATGGGCTAAATGATGCTCTTGCAACTGGAATACTGATATTTCCAGTTAAACTAGTACACAACATAACACCACGCATTAATCTGTCAGCATGAATTAACTCGTGAGCTAAAACGATATGAGCAGGCATCCTCATCAATGAGGCTACACCAAATTGATCAAAAGTGTAGGTTAAAACAACTTCATTAGGATTAAAGTTAATCACACTGTTACCAGATAAATATCTGTCTATTACATTGCGACCAGTTGTCAATCCAATTGATGCAATATGTTGTGATGCAATCATCCGCTCTATTAAAATATTCCCGTAACCACGCCATCGCTGTCCAAATTCGTCAAATGCTTCATACCTAGATTGTGCAGCCCATTGAGATATCCCAACAATACCATCGCTATTAAAATATAAGATATGGTTTGTTAGTTGCTGAAGATAATTCAGCATTGTATTTCTCTCTGCATGAGAACCCGTTAGCTGGATTACAAGTCCACTAGGATCTATCCACTTTAAAGGATTATTCAACGTATAAAGGAATAGATTACCCGCTTGTAACATTGATAACACGCAATTCTGCATGTTGTGTACACCCCAGTGGGGGTCAGCGGTGATGAATCTACCCGTCCGCGGGTTCATAAACCTCGCGCGGAGGTAGATCATCCCCGTCTCGGTATCGAAATACTCCCCACGGTAACGCCAGGGGTTGGTGTCGGCCTGGTCTTGGTCAAACTCCACGCCGAACGCGCTGTAGCGGTAACGCCGCAATACCTGCCCAGCTTGGTTCATCAACGCCACCACGTCGCCCAAGCCGTTGTGGATAAACCACACCCCGTGCATGTCCCGCAACAGCCCAAACCCACGCACCCAACGGTTGGCCAAACTGCCGTCAGCATCCAACTATCCCATACGTGGGTGGTCAACACGCCGTTTACCGTCTTCGTCAA
>Ga0123355_10006827_pt1 | contig 16987 bp, 9 predicted proteins | sample TergutEmb28metaG_3_FD_89872 | JGI IMG/M metagenome (GOLD analysis project Ga0123355, IMG submission 89872) | Embiratermes neotenicus P1 segment gut microbial communities from Petit-Saut dam, French Guiana - Emb289 P1 | ecosystem: Host-associated > Arthropoda: Insects > Digestive system > Gut ...
CGCAAATCCTTCAACGCTTCCAGTCCAAAATCCTACGCTCCCTTGCCGACGCTCCCTGGTATGTCTCCAACCTCCAACTGCATACCGACTTAGGTATACCATTTGTCGCAGCGGAAATCCGCAGATCTTCCCTTCTCTACCACCGCCGCCTGACCGGACATCACAGCCCCCTCGTCGCTGCCCTATCTACGCCCCCCAACATTGCCTGGCGGCTAAAGCGTCTATGGCCATCTGACCTTCATTCTGTGACCGACGACTAACCTGAGCCTACCGCCCTGTAGGGGCTTGACGGAGTCTCGTCGGTGGACGACTAGTCCCTCTCGTCGTCTTCTCCCTCCTCACATTTGCTTATTGCTCCATAGGAGTAGATTGTAAATTCACAGTTCTTTACAATAAAAAAAAAAATTTATAATATTATGTAATATATTATGTAATATTTATAATTTATTATTCATCAGACTCGCCGTCATCACTCATAACTGAATCGATATCCATCACCCAGTCACTATCATCTTTATCTTCACCATCATCCTCCCATAGAATGTCATCTTCAGATCCGTCCAAAGCATTGCTTATGCAACACTTCTTGATAGATCTGACGATAATGCTCTCCGGGATGGCTTTCCATCAGCCGACACCCACCGCGCGACTTCTGAAGGTGGTTGAAGGAGAGGTGTGGTGTTAGAACCGCGAACTAACTTTTTTTCCGTTTAAGAAATCGGCAAAAACTAGTGCGGATTATATTCGGGTGCCGTTTAGATTCGAGAATATACAGTTGTTTCAAAGTCTGTTGGATGTTGGTACCAATTTTTCATGGTACACAGCCTGAAATGCCAACAGACAGGCATGTCAAAGTGGCACCACATGAAACTTTTAAAAAAAAAAAACATGAACACAACCATAAAGATTACACTTTGTGAATAAATTTGTTTGAATGGATTAGACTGTGGTATCTGTTATGAAGTTGCTTAGGGAAACTCTCTCTTCTGTTTTATATTTTTATATTGCTGACATATTTTTTTTTTTATTTCCAAAAATTATTCAATTTTTGGCCAAGTATGTGCAGTGTTTGGTAGCATGTATTTGTCTGAACAGTTGTAAGGCATGAGGCCCCAAATGTTAGTTATCAGATCCACATTTTTTATTTTTCATGAAAGTGTTGTCAGTACACATTTTAAGTCTGAGTTGATAAGCTAAGCTCTCTTTAATCTCGCACTAGATGGGGTGGGTGGTTAACGCCACGCTCCGGCTGCTTTACCCCAGGGAAAGTGACCCTGAACCCATTGTATAGAAGGCTGGATGGGCCCCAGGGCCAGTATGGACAGATGCAGAAAATCTCAGCCCCAACGGGATTCAATCCCTGGACCGTCCAGCCCATAGTGAGTTGCTGTACCAACTTAGCTATCCTGACCCACATTTGTACAAGGCAGTCCAGTTGAAACCCCAGCTCTAACACACGAACCTGATAGAGTGCAGCGTGACCACTCCACTGCCTGTGCTATCGCCTGGCAGTATTCTTTGACCACTTTAGTCTCATGACACATTCATTCCCACAAGGAAAAATTTGGCATGCATTTCATTTTTGTAACATTTCAACAATTGTATAAGTCTGTACTGTAATTGTGTAGGTCAAAACATGTCTATATTGCACTAGTATTGTGTTTTGCCTTCAATAGATAGCGGTCATTATTTTTTATGCTTTTCTTTTACCAAAGAAAGCATTTTGTTTGTCCATGTTCAACAAAGAATTTCTTCAAATAAAATTGCTTTGCAGGAACAGGGAAGATGTGCCTATACATATAGCTTGAAAGCAGGCCTTGTGCCATTTAAGGCAACCATTAAACAGTTACACAATAATTCAGTCCAATATTTATGATGTGGAAATTATTTGCATAAAGTTAGTGTTCATAAAGCAAGCAGTACCTGAAATGAATGCAGAATCTCCCTTGGAAAATACATCATAGATAATCTTCTTTTGTGATTCAGCCTCGTTAACATAACCAAGGAAAGCCCGCGTTGGATTATGAGGATTTATCTTCCCAATGAAAACACCTGGCTCCCCTGCAAGGAGTAAAATACATTCTTCAGGTTTCAGATCTTACATGCATGTCACATTTAAATATGAAAATAAACTTTACGTATTTGGAGACCAGTTGATAACTGTTTCAGTGTTATGGGCAGAATGCTTTTACCATATGAAAAAGCTTCTCAGTGTTATGAACCATTGAACATACTGAATGCTGTAACACCAATTTCTTTAGAAAATTCTCCACGTATTAAATTTGTTCAATTTTGAAAGCCTTACATTCTGAAGAAATAGTCTTCTATCCTCTTGATCTCAAAAACATTTGTACCAGCCTTCAAGCCTACCTGGGCTTTGAACCTGGAACCTCACAAATATAAAGCAGGAGTGGTAAATCTAAATCACAACATTTGAGGTGTTAACATAAAACAGAGGTGTTTAGGACCAATGTTCTGAAATGCACAGCTCATGGTGAAAGTGATACATTTGCTAGGCTTAGCAAATGAACCAATTTGTGGTTTCAAAAAATACCAAAGGAATCATTACACATAAGGGCAAGAAATTAATGCTATAAAGGTAAAGTGGTCTTGCACCATTCCCTGAAGACATGTCGGGGAAATAGGTATAGCCACACTCATTCTTAACCATGACGTTAGATGGTGGTGGGGGGCAAATTCACTCCCCATCCACATTACCTCTGGGAAAAGAGTCTCTCATACCCATTGAATAGTTTGCTGTGTGGGCCCAAGATCCAGTGTGGACATTTTGAACAAAAGAAATATTATACCTTGAATCATACAACCTGCATCCTAGTGACTATACTGTCTACACTGTCTCAGCTCCCTGAGTTAATGCTGTAGGTAGGAACTTAATCTCCAAGTTAGAAAGCAGCCTGTCTGTATGTTAACGAATGAAGTAAGGCACTGAGGCACGAATACACATGTTTGTATGACTATTGGTAGGCACAGTAAATTTACAAGTTTCCACTCCCTAGCATTGAAAAGGTTACATTACTTACTGCTTTAGGTTCTGTCCTCACTTGTTAGAGACAGCACTTGAAATTATATTTACCTGGTTGGCACCGTATGCAAAGTCCTTTTGTGTCACGAATTGGATCCCCAGTGTGTGGGTCTACTCTGATGATAGCAATAGGATAGAAGGAAGGAATGATCCGTGAAACAAAACCTATTGCACCCACTGTGTTGTCAACATTCGCTGTAAGGAAGAAATTAAGTACAATGAGTACAATATACCATCTACATTTTGTTAAAGGTTCCCTTTCCCCCTTCCCCTGAGGGTGAGAAGACTTGCTTGCATCAGTGAAGTTGCAAACTATTCCTGTGGCAACCTGGCTGTTGATAGAACGATCCATGCTTCACAGATTTAAAGGGAGTTGCCAGAAAAAGAGAGGTACCCTGGTCCTCCAGGTTGGGGGTGGGGCATGGAGCTGATGACCCAGTTTCCCAAACATCTTGTCTTTAAGATTCTCAAATTATGCTTCCTAAATGGACCTAGACAACCTAGCGAACACGAGGTTATATTTTGTGATACACAAATTCAAAACAGCATATGTTGGTGTCAGAAGAATGTCCTGGGGATCAGGGACTAGAAGACCAAATCAATTGAGAGGAACCAATAGATGAGGATATTCAAGGCAGTCAAGACTTGAATTGGGCTGTGATACCAGACAAGGAGAATGGTATGTGCCTTCTCTTGGTATATTTTTAAAGTTTTAGATTCAGTCTTTTTTTAAACAAGCTTACTTACCAATATTTGCATTACCCTCTGTAGCCCCATAAAATTCAGCTACACGTGGGATGTTAAAACGTTCTACAAATGCTGTCCAAATTTGAGGTCTTAGCCCATTGCCGTAAATCAGTCGTAGTTTATGCTGTTTGTCCTCTGGTTTTGGTGGTACTGCTAGGATGTAACGGCACATTTCTCCAATATATTGAGCAACCTGTGGAATGACATTTAAATCATGTAATCAAACATTTTATATTAGAAACATTACTAAAAAGAAACATACATGTTTAAATTTGAGCACGATGTTTTTCAGTATGCTTGCGCACACATTTTTATGACAAAATATAGTGCTCATGAAATTTAAGGTAATATAATAGACTTAATTTCTAATACAGTGAACTATTGATCATCTGTAGAGGTATATGAAAAATGAAAGCATGTTGGAACCACTTTCATAAACCCCCCTTGCTGAATAATATATTAAGTATTACTGGTGCTGTTCTGCTTCATATTACATTAAATCAGACAGAACATTTGTATATACTGACTGCAAAAAATTGCTGTTTGTATTTAAATTATCAATTCTGCACACAAAACGGCACTTCGTATATCACAACCGGTAAATTAAATAACTATAAAAAAAAAAAAGGAACATTGTGTGCTAAATTTCAGCTGTTCTTGACATGATGCTTCCTGTTTTACCAAGAAATAGTTAACACATTTGGCAGAAGATGTTGAAAAATAATTTCCAGCCATTACCAACAAACAGCCTGAAATGCAGACGGACTTTTAGGGTGGAGCAGAAAGTAAAATAAAACAGTAACATCATTAGGGTGGGTACTGACATGTTGTCCAGTGGCATACCCAGGAATTTTGTTCGGGGAGGGGGTTCAACAAATTCAGTTGAGGACAGAGGACAGAGAATGGGGATCTGGGGGTGGTAGCCCCCTACCCCTAGTCAAGGGTTCTGGAGGGAGCTGTAATTTGGTACAAGAAATTTCATTTCATATAGTAAAAGTTTCTTAATTTTTGGTACTTTAAGAACATTTATGATGGCAGCCAATTTATTTGTCATTGCTAGTGTAAAACAACTTCGAACCTAGGTAGTTCTAGAATTTTACTGCCTTTTTTCTGAACATCATGGAGTGTTGGCGTCCTAAATTCAGCAATTTTTAACAGTTTTCACAATCAGGTTGAGTTTGGCACGATTTTGGAGGGTCTTCGGAATTTCGGGGAGGGTTTGAACACCCCAACCCCCACCCTTGGTATGCCACTGATGTTGTCTAAGGCTCAGAAATTGTCAGTTTATTTCTGTGCTTACAGTCATAATCATTCAGACAAAACTGATTAAGCAAAATTGATCATTTACATACAAGAAATGTTCGTGCTTATGAAAAAGAGAGGTGGTGCAATATTTAACTGATAAGGGTACAAACACATCATATGCAATACACATTTTACTTCAGGCTGGTTCATGCTGTTTGCAAAAACAATGCCAACTGTAGTTTTAAATAAGTATTTGAAAGCATGACACTATGTAATACACCCATATCTCACAGTCATATTATCATCTAATACAAAATGCCATATTTAGCACAGCTAGAATGCAAAGTTGACTGCATGAATCCATGAAGACATGGGGGAGTAGAGGTACAACTCCATTCATTCTTAACCTCAGCACTAGGTAGAAGTGAACGATAAGTTTGACGCCCAAGCTGTTGTACCCTGGGGGGAAGGGAGAACCCCTGAAACCCCTGGTACCTGTAGAGTAGGAGGCTGGTTGGGCCGAACGTTTAGAGAAAAGCTCAGTCTTTTCCATGCTGGGAATCAAACCTTGGATAATCCAACACATAGCCTAGTCATGATACCAACTGTGCTGTACTGGCTGCCATATTGACACAGCTTGCTTTACTTAATTTTTCACTTAATTACTTATTTTAATTATTCTAAAAGAAAATTGAATTGTGAAACAAGAAAAATCCAGTAGTTTTTAGTGTCGTAGGGTAATCATACCATGCAACACAAAAGCACCAAGATAGAACATGCAATAGTAACATGCATAACATGCATATGATTATATAGGAAACAGGGATTGCCAGTACACAGTTTTCCCCTTTCTACTTGAGTGTAGACTGATAACAGTTGAAGGAAATATATTGTGTGTCACTTTTAGACCACAAATGTTCAGGCATTCACAAGTCATCAAATCTTTTTACTCCTAGTGGAGCATATGACATCCATGAAGAGCTTCCAAGCATTGCGGTCTCCAGCTATCCCCTTGACCTCGTTCCATGATCTTGTGCTTCTTATCTCATCCTCTATTGTCCTTCGACACGTTCACTTCGGTCTACCTCTCCTTCTATATCCCTGAGGATTCCAATCTAATGCAGTTTTCTCTATTGCTCCTGTTTCTTTACATAATGTGTGTTCAATCCAATTCCATTTTCTTCTTTTTATCTGATTTTCTATTGACTTCTGATGGGTGATTCTCCATAGTTCTTCATTCGTAATCTTATCGGTCCATTTTATATTCATTATTCGTCTTAAGCATTTATTTACAAATATCTATAGTCTTCTTGTTATCTGTTTGGTAGTTTTCCAAGTTTCACAAGCATATAATAATACTGATTTTACATTTGTATTGAATATTCCTATTTTAACTTCTTTTGTATGTTGAGATTTCTCCACACAGGATACAGCTGAACAAATACACCATTTGCTTTCTTGGTTCTACTTGCTTCATCTTCCTCTATTCCTCCGCTTTCTGACACCACATTTCCTAGGTATACAAAGGATCCAACTTCTTCAATTTCCATTTCCTCTAACCTAAATTTTTGCATATTAGATGTATTAACTCTCATCCCCTTCATCTTGTTTATGTTAATATGCAAACCAACTAATTCTGCTTCCTCTTTTAGTCTCTTTAGCTTTTCTTCCATATCGCAAAATCTCTGGGCTAACAGACAAATATCATCCGCATAGTCCAGATCTCCCAATCTTTCCTTCATACTCCACTGTATTCCCCTTTCCCTTAAACCCTTCACTCTTTTCATGACTAATATTAGCAGAAAAAGGGTTGTGGATAGAATACATCCTTGCCTTACACCATTTCTGACTTCTATAAAGTCTGAAAGCATTCCTTCATGGGAAATTTTTCACTTAAATCCATCATATAATATTTTAATTATTTGGATAATCTTCCTTGGTATACCACACTCTTGTAGCATGAGCCACATTGTTTCTCTCTTCACGGAGTCAAATGCCTTTTCAAAATCGATAAAGGTCACATATAGAATGGCCTGCCATTCTATACTTTGTTCTAGAATTATCCTTAAAGTGTTTATTAAACAAACGCAACTTCAGTGTTTACAAAATCCAGCTTGTTCTTTCTCGGAGGTGTTGTTGCACTATATTTTGTTTTCTGTTTAAAATTATTCTAGTCAGAATTTTGCTTGAAATACTTAGAAGGGTAACTCCTCTCCAGTTATTATAATTTGATAAGTCTCCTTTCTTCGGTATCTTGATAATTAATCCTTCTTCCCAATTCTCAGGGATCTTCTCCTCCTTCCATATTTTCTCCAGTAAAGGATACAGCATTTCTGCAGTTATTTCAGGGTCAATTTTTAGTACTTCCGATATATATTATCTAAACCTGCTGCTTTTCCATTCTTTAACCGTGACAAGGCTAACTGCATTTCAGTTTTTGTAGGAGGGTCCAAGTTTACTTCAGTTTCATTTTCATTTTCACTATTATCTTCTTCTTCTACATTTCTCATTTCTTGCTTACTTCCTATGCTGTTATCATCTTTGTTAAATATTTTGGAAAAATGTTCTTCCCACCTCTTCAGTAGTTCTTCTTGTGTTAAGAGCATTTCTGATTTAGTTTTCAGTGGCCTATTCATCCTAAATTTTCTTTGAGACAGCTGTCTTGTAATATTATAAAGCTCCCTTATGTCTCCTTTCTTTTCCGCTTCTTCTGCAAGTTTTGCTTGTTCATTTATCCAGTTCCTCTTGTATTTCCTAATGCTTCTCTTTACTTTCTTGTTAATTTCTGAATACTGTGTTTGTGCACTAATTTTCTGTTGTCTCATTTTGCTCTTGTTTACATTTTCTTTTGCCAATTTTCTTATTTCTGTTTCTTTCCATGTCTCCTCAGAGATCCATTGCTTTTGTTGATTTTCTCTAAAACCCAGTATTTTCTCACTTGTTTCTATATATACATTTTTTATTGCCTTCCAGCTTTCTTCAATGTCTGTATCTTCATTCTGGGTGGACAGTACTGAGAATCTATTTTTCAGTTCCAATTTAAATTCTTCCCTTACACTCGGCATTTGAAGTTTTGGCGTTCACAAGCAAAAGCTTTAATTTCATGAAGTCAAAATAAGTATTTGTATCATTTTGCGTCAAACAACTAATGGGGCAGAGTCATTCTTGAGGAGCTATGCTTTCTCACCTAATGAAAAAATTAACTGCGTTTGATGGAACCCGTGAGTCCCTTACCATGTTCTCAAGAACCTGCCATTTGTCCCTATCTTAAGTCACTTGAGCCCAGCCCATGCCCTCCCATCCTATTACTTTAAGATCCATTATATTATTATTCTGTCTTCCATGCCTAGGTCTTCCTTTGAGTTTCCCCCTTCAGAACCCTCTGTATATCAGAACCCTCTGATTATCACTTTTCTCTGTGAATCACTTTTCCTTTGTGTTCTTTTTCAGTCTAAAAGTGTGGTCAAAACCAATAAATCCAAGGCCGAGGCCCAGAGGGTTGGAATAAATAGGTACAGGCATTTAGTCAATAACACAACAAATATTTCTAATGATGTTTATTAGAGGATGATAAAAAACATCCTCTAATAAACATCATTAGAAATATTTGTTGTGTTATTGACTAAATGCCTGTACCTACTTATTTATACACACAACGGGGATGGCGAATTTCAGAAGGATGAGAATTACTTGACCTATTGTGCCCAAAGGAATAAGTTGTAACTGCATATTTAGCCTGAGGGAGACAAATCCCGTTCCTGAAATATGGAGTTTCACTTTTCATTATTACTTTTAATATGAGACAATGGGCAAAGTCAGTGATACTAGACATGAACTTTGCTGTTAATATCAGATGACAACTGATACACATTGCTAGGTTCAAGTGGCCTGGGACACAGATACATGTGTTTTGAGAGGCCATCTTTTAATTTGCTGCTATATGCACAGGCTTGCAGGGTATTTGAACATAACTGGAATAAGAAAGAATTGGGAAATGAAATAAAAGACATGACATTTACCGTGAAAGAGCACAGAACCATGAAGGAACTGTCTCACTAAGTCCCTGTTAACCAAACCTTGATTATGGTTGCATAAAAGTACATTTTTTTATGGTCACACAATGCAAGCATTTGGGAACGTGGGGTGTAAACTACTCATTCTTAACTTTGACAGTAGATGGGGGTGAATGGCATTTTTTTAGGGCACCCACACAAAGTAATCTAGACATCTTATCATCGTACAAGTCACCTGTTTAGACTACCATCGATGATTCCACTTCCACCTCACTAAATTATAAACATACAGTCAGAAGTGTCAGGTAGTTTACAGCACTGATATAGCTAGAGTAAGTTCAGTGCGCATTGTTGATACAGAAAAAAATTTTCAGAGTCTGTTTTGTCAACAGTGTCTGTAACAACCGTCATACAAAGGAAACATTCTCAAATACTATTTATTAAATTTGTCCTAAATAAAATGGTTGTTTCAAATGAGCTCCTGTACAAGATACAATGATATTCAAAGCAGTGACAGTGTACTGTAAAAGAAACACTTGTAGAAGAAAGTAGTGAAAACAGGCATTAATGTCTAGCGAAGTATTTCAGGCATTGTAGAAATATATTAACGTAATTTTTTGTGAGTTAAACTTCATGTTTTATTAATTTTTTAGTATTTTGGTCAGAAAATAGACAGGCATTTGCCTGAATGCCCAGGTCCTATTATGATAAAGGCACAGAGAAAATTTTTATCTCTTATTTATATCCACTTACTGTGTGAAGTCTTACCACATTACACTTCAGGTGATTGCAAACGGTTTCAAGAATACCTGAATTACTACTGAAAGGGTTTTATGCCCTCCACCTACTAAAATGGCATCAGAGGTGAAGGAAATGAGCGAACTGTAAAAGACAAGAGAATAGACTATGTGTTACTGATAAAGCTTTCCATCGACCATTGAAGACTGACAGGAAGACAGAGGCACTAGCACATGTTTCAGGTATTGGGTACCGTGCATTCATATTTCTTGATGTCAGAAATATATGCTGAAGCAGAGAATTTCTTGCGAATGACAACACAACTGCCATAGATGAGGGACTGCCCAATAGCCATAACTCCTCCAGCTGTGTGGTAAAGAGGCAGGGGAATATAGAAACGATCATCAGCGCAGAACCAAACAAGCCAGGCCATTGCTGCTGCCACATATACAAAACTGCAACAGGAATCAAAATCTCAGAAGCAGTTCTTTCTAAAATGAGAATTTTTAACTCCTTCACAGCAGAGTTTGCAATAATGCAAGACCTTTTTCTGTGTAACTCACATTATTTTAATTTCAGTCTTTGTATCATTGTGGTTCTTTATGTGTATGAAACTTAAATACAATAGCAAATTAAATCTTAAAAAAATAACATTTATTGATGCAACAGTGGCACTTTTATTAACGGCAGTTACACAGCAAAAGAATCGACATCTAGCATGGAGTGTTTGAATATATTGTATTAGATATGTAGCTTGAATAACGTATGAGCAATAGCATAAACCGGGAGCTGTTATTTGCACAGCTTACAAGTAAATTATCATCTTTTACAGTTGCGTTTACTTCAACAACAAAACTTTTGCTGAAAATCTCTGCTATGGTTGAGAAAAGCCAAATTTTGAGTCTCTGCTGCTTTACACATTGTCTTACATGTATATCGGATTCAGTCTTTTTCAAATATGATAGCTCAAGTGTAGATACTGTTAAGTGTGACATTCTGTTGTGATATAAATATACAGAGATAAGCAGCATATAGACAATCAAAGCAATTTTCATATATTAATTTAGTTCCAGTTTATTAAGCTACATGTTTTAGCTCACCTATAGAAGACTGTTTTGTAGGTGAGATGAAGTATGTAGCTTTATAAATTTCAAATTAATTAATATATGAAGATTGCTGCGATTTATGATACTCTCCTTACCTTTCCAGTGCAGATGTTTAAGCTGTGTTGTTGTTGGAAGGGAATGGAAATACTACAAGAAATTGCCTGAATGTGACTTGATATTAAATCATGTTGATTAATCTTCATTTTGAAAAAGGAATTGAAAAGAGGTCTTACTTCAGACCACAGCTACTGCCAAAGGCATAATGGATCTACTGATGACCACACTTAAGGACTTAAGACTTCCTGAAAAATGTGAACGTCAAACTCAGGGTCGCCTCTTCTTTCCTGGCACTGTTCCCAAAAGTCTAGCTTAATCTTAGAGCACAAGACATTAACTTGTATGATTTGAGGTTCTGTAACAATATGCATTCAGGTTGTGGTCTTCTTTGTTGTGACATTATGTGGTCTCACGCATGTATACCAAGAGTGAAAGACACTGCATCACAAATTAAAAGGTCATAATCTTCAGGTACCTTGTTTTCTTGAATCTTCTAATGTCTCTGAGGTCTCAGTGTGTAAATTGAGGTGATGGGTGAATGAAGGCATTTGCTGCAATCAGGTTGACACATTTATGAATATTGACTGGAAGTGTTAAAGTGCTGATGCTTTCCTTAAGAAGCTATGTATTTTTCTAACTGGGACCAAGCAGGTATCATTGCAAAAATATCATGCATCAACTAAGTTTTGTTGTTTTGAGTACAATTAAGTAGATGTGTACCACAGTTATGGAGAAATATGCCCTTACTTTCTTCAGTGTAGAAGATATGATTATATCCTGAATGTGAAGGCACTAGTTTTGTCCAGAACATTGGTGTCCATTAACAAACCAACATAGTTAAATCCAGAAGGTATCACTTGTAAGGGTATATAGATGTCACTTCAGTTTTGTGACAAGCGCACCAGGGGACAGCAGAGTCACGACATTTTTAAATTCAGGCATTTTCTTCAGGCAAATTTAGTATCCTAGTGTGAGATCTTCAGGCATGTAGCCACATAAGATATTAAGTACACCAGTTGTTCCATATTCAAAACTTTGCTTATTCATGGCCAGGCACCCAAAAACACATTATGAATTTTTCTTTGAATGGGTTATCTGCAACACTGTTTTCATGCACTGCCTTTCTAACATTAATATTGTCTACAAATATTAGATTGTTTTTAACCCACATTATGAATATGTAATGTGATAAGTTAAAAAAACAGACCAGATTATCTTGAAGATAAATGTTATTATATTGGGTTAAAATTAAAACACCCTATGTACAATATATGTGGTATTTGTGCTTATCTGAGGAACATATCCTTCATGCCTGTGGAGAAATTAGTGCAATTCTCTGTGCATAATTGACATACACAATGCAGATGTGTCACTACCCACACTACTGTACTGCAAGATAAAGACAGCCAGAAACAACAAAGACAGAAGCTTCCACAGTTCAAAGTTACAGTTTTGATGGGCCTCACCGTGCAGTTGTGTCGCACACAGTCGGGAAAGTACTGTGAGGCTGAGTACTTTCGCTTGATGACCACAGTAATACCTGACGTGATAGCTAATCCGGTATTCAGAATTCCCCCTGCAGAGTGGTATAATGGCATGGGACAATACACTTTGTCATCAGGTTTCAGACCTAGTACATGATAAACACCAAAGCTCATCCAGCAATAACTGCAATAGAAATGGAAATTTCAGCTCAGAATCCAGTGATCTGCTGGCAATCAAGTTGAGCCCTTGTTAGGTATCTGAAATGATGATGCCCAGCTGAGACACTTCAGCACAGTCTTGTGGCTTCTATTTGAGCATGGAGGTATCAGATGAAAGAACTGTTTCACAGGCATGAGGGTTAAGGCTCATGGACATGAGTAAGTATATGTTGAATGGTATGCACTAAACCAGATGTTAATGAGGAAGTGTCCAAACAATGGCTTTTTTAAAGAGTTGTGAGGGGAATACTACTGGAAGCCATGAAGGATTTCAGATGGAACGTTTGAGGGAAAAACAATTGATTCCTGGCAGTTGCGTTATAAAATATGTAAGTAAACAAACAATACATCTCGTATGAAAATATTACAAATCCCAAAATTATATTGTGAGAATTTTACCAGAAACGTTCTGTCTATGTTGTATGTTGTGGAAGAACCTAAATAGGCCTCTTAAATCATCATGAAAAGAAAAAAAGACAGTTACACAAATTTATCATCTAAGTTTGAAAATTATCTTGCTTCAGTTATAAAATTGAACATATCAATGTTATTACCACTGCCAGATCTTCAATTGTGATGATGGTATTTTCATTCCATGATAGAATGATAGAACACTGCAGCTCTCAGATCTTACTGCAAAAACCCAATAAATTTAGTTTTTTTTTACTGTATATGCAGAATTGGGCTGTGTTAAAAACTGAAGGAAGGCAACTCTGGTCAAATATTGTGAGTACTGCAGGCAGGGAAGTTGAGAAAAACTGCAAAAAGTGAGGACAAGATTTGAGGTTCTCAGAGTGGTGTGGCTGAAGATTCAAGCTGTCCAGGATATGGCACTTATGTCACTGGGCAAAAAAAACAGTATGATTCTGACAATGTCACATCAGACAGGCCTTGAATTTTCAAGAAAGTTATTGACTGAGGCTGTTGTATTTACCTTTTCCATCAAAATAAGAGATACTTTTGCTGGTTTTAGACAAGTGTCAAAATAAGCTCAGTTTTTGTGGCATTATTTGAATGGGAATTTAACCTCTCTCAACTTCAGGCACACAAAGTACATGCTACCTCTCACAGTACAAATGTTGTTACTTATGTACTCTGTATTTCTATAAATAAAATAATAGTTTGAAATGAAGGAAAATTGAACATGGTTGAGTATTTTCAAGAGGGCAGTTCGGAACAGCATAAAATGGTTTTATTACTTATTTTTCACAGGGCCTGGTTAAAAATATATTTTCTTTACAAGACTGAGATGATAGGTTGCCATCTTTTATGATACATTAACCAGAATAAAAGAGTTTGCACATGTGGTAATAATTTGACTTTTGTTTGGAAAGTGCCTAACTCAGATCTGAGCCAAGACTCCATCTACACTACTGAAATTAGAGATTTTCCTGAGTCCCTTCAAGCTGTTACTAGTACAGAACCATACTTATCCCAAGGCCACTACCTTCCATGTTCTTATCAGTTCATTGTTCATTAATCTTTCTGCAATTCATCACTGTGGAGTCTGAAATACTGACACCATGGTTAAAGAATGCACAAATAAATAAATAAATAAATAAGAAACAAGTTCTCAAATATAACAGAAATTGTTTCCAGTAACTTTACAGAGTAATGTTCAAATGACTACACAAACAAGAAAACTCTAAAACACTTGGACATAATATTTAATACTTTCAAACTTTTTTTGACACTATTCTGGTATCCTGATAAAATCTTTGCCTCGTTCACCACGTGAAAGCAGAAGAAGAAATAAGACCTACCATTATATATTGCTTGAAACTACAGTCTTGAGGGTTTCTACACGCTGTGTTTTCTTACCGTGAGTGCGTAATGATTGCTGCTTTAGGTAAACCTGTTGTACCAGATGTGTATATATAAAGTAGACGGTCATTATATCCTATTTTCTGAGTTACAACTGGTGGACAAGATGGTGCTTCATCTATTAGAGTTGTGAGATTCTTCTCTTCAAGCCCAATTGTTTCATTGTTTGAGATGGGACTCCACCGATACAATGCGATTTCAGATGGCAAACTGGATGAGACATCCTTCACAGCTGAAGAGAAACAGAACAATTTCAGCATTGCTATGTCACAGTAATACTACACATTTATTTAACACACATAAAACCATTAGAATTAACCTATGTTTATTTTCATTTTTTTGTTCCGTGCAACAGTCTATGATTATAAAATGAGCCAACTACTTGCACTGTTCTATGTCTTTTAAAATATTTATTCACATAGAATACTTTAAAAACTTATAACCTTGATTAAAATTATTCACTATGACTCCTACATGTTTCAGTCACTTTCTGTACAGAAACAACACTGCTCACAGCAGGAACATCAACGGAGCAAACAGGAATAACATAAACATACAAATGCATGCCGCCACATCACGGAACAAATACTAGCAACTTCATACAGGAAAAATATTTTAATACTCCCTGATGATGGTCATGTAGTGACTGAAACATGTAGGAGTCATAGTGAATAATTTTAATTAAGGTTATATGTTTTTAAAGTATTCTATGTGAATAAATATTTTAAAAGACATAGAACAGTGCAAGTAGTTGGCTCATTTTATACTAACCTATGTTTAGTTAACCATTTACACTCCCAAGTTAAATCCCATATGTAATTTGCTGGTATTAGTAGGAGCTCACCATATTCTCCCTGTTAGCAGGGTAAGGGTTAATATTCGTCTTGCCAGATATTACTAGATTGATGAAATCAAGGACAGTAAAATGGCCAGGGCATATGGCACATATGGGAGAGAGGAAAAATGCATATGGGAATTTGATTGGAAAACCTGGAGGGAAGGGACTGCTTTTAAGACTTTTGCATGGATGGGAGAATAATTTTAAAGTGGATCTTAAAGAAATAGGGTGGAAAGGTGTGGACTGGATTAATTTGGCTACTAATGGAGGCAAGTGACGGGTTGTAGTGAACATGGTAATATACTTTTTGGTTCCATAAAATGTGGAGAATTTTTGGAGTAGCTCAGATGCTGCAAAGTGGTGAAGATGGACTGTACTGATCCATAATATTTTGTGTCCAGAATATAGCACATAATATTATAATCTAGAGAATCAGTCAACAAACAATAAATTGATAATGTGTTTCCAACACATTATCGATTTATTGTTTGTTGACTGATTCTCTAGATAATAATAATAATAATAATAAATGCTTAATCACTGAATCTTTCAAGAACTGCCTCAGGATTGGTTACAGGCACTTTTAACTACACATCAGCAGTTATTTTCAGGAGATTAGTCATAAAATATTGGAGATTTGGGTAAAATGTTAAGTCTAATCAAGAGTTCTGAATTGCAGCCCAAATGCTTCCTGAGATACTTGAATTTTCATTTCATCTGCATTACACACTACAGATACATTTTTTACTTAGGCTAGCTTCAATCTAATAAAGAGAAAATATTTTAAGGTATTTCATCCCCATTGTGCTATAGATCAAATATATATTTATATATGACATTGTGTATGACAATGTTGAATAATATACATATTTAAAGAGAAATCAAATTTTTTTAAAATTGGTCAAAATGCATTTTTGTATGAAAACCATAATATGCAAGGTAACGTAATTTTCAAATGGGGTGTATGGTTGTTGTTGTTGTTGTTGTTGTCATCATTGTCGTCGTCTTCATCATTATCATTATTTTTAAAGTTTCATCATCATCATCACATCATCTCTCTGTAGTGATTGCTTCTAGAATTGCATGGAATTTTATCTCCATCCCATCTATGCATCTATGTGATTTGATGGTTGTACATGTGGGCAGACATATATTAAGGTAGATGTATTTATTCAGTTATTCACGATAAACAACACAGTTATGCTTCTAAGGTAACTAGTTTTGGCCTATTTACAGGCCATCATCAGACCTACATACAACAACATGTGAAACAAACTATACAGTCGTCCATACAACATTAGAGAAAGAGAGCTCTTACTTTACATAAGTGTATACAACTGGTAAAAATCACGTAAGTCTATAACAGTGGTTTTATTCACTTTACAGAGGTGTGAAAATTATTAGACTCAGAGCAAAAAGTGTATTGGTAACTAGTTTTATATGCTGAAGGTACCTAAATACAGAATGTACTGGAGTAATTACTTGATAAAATGCTTGTAGCATCTTTTAAATTCACAGCCACGGAGAATTTACCAGCCCTGGATGTATCAACAGTTGGTAACATTGCTGAAAACAATCAGCTGTTCATCTTGTAATAGTGGACAATTTGTTACTGCTTTTCTCAGTGAATTTGGCTCATCAAAAAGTGTTCCAGGTAAGTTATAACTCTCATA
>Ga0123355_10006829_pt1 | contig 16984 bp, 15 predicted proteins | sample TergutEmb28metaG_3_FD_89872 | JGI IMG/M metagenome (GOLD analysis project Ga0123355, IMG submission 89872) | Embiratermes neotenicus P1 segment gut microbial communities from Petit-Saut dam, French Guiana - Emb289 P1 | ecosystem: Host-associated > Arthropoda: Insects > Digestive system > Gut ...
CACCCCGATTATTTCATCAAGAAGATGCTACTGACCAATACCAATTCAGTCACTTCAATGGTAGTATTTACTGACATTTGTGTGTTCTGCTTTTCTATTTTAGTGTCAGTTGATCCTCAGAAATACAGCTTGATGTGATATACCTCAAAACACAGGGAGGCACACAACTTTATGTTGCATTCTTGACACTTGAATTTTGTTCTTGTTTCTTTGTTTTTGGCGAAACACTCACGGCACTGAATTGTCTTACATTGTATAAGCAAATGTCTGTTGTGGCTCATGTCAAGTCTTTTTAGTTGGCTCATGGATGAAGCTTGTCTTCCTTGTCTTGCAGTCAAAACGCTATGTGGGAAAGGGTCTGTATAGACGTGGCGCGGCTCTGTTTGTTGTAACCCACTTGGACCCCATGTAAACCTGTGGACTACGGGTACAGTAGATCTACAGTTTGTATTTTCAGTCTATTGTGTGAAGTTAGTGCCAGTATTATCATCTGCGTCACTGTCAGTGTCAATGTCACTCTGAGCACAAATATCTTAGTCTTCCAATAAATTTGCATCAGAGTCTGATTCTAACACCAGTTCCGTGACATCTTAGTCTGTAATATTTTCTCCTTACAGCCATACTGCTAAATGCTCTGTGACACAATTCCACACACAACAAACCAAGCACCTTCCAACTCTGTGATTCAAGCATCAACAATGCCTGGTCTGTCAAATGTTACTGCTCTGAGAGGGAACATACTGAAGTGTTCAGCTGAAGACAGACATAAATATGAACCTACAGTTCACAAAAGTCACGAAAAAATCCCTATAGCAGAATAAAGTATATTTGCCTCTGGTCCAGTACTGCACTGATCAGAGAAATAAACATCTATATTCTTTCCTTTCCTCTCCCATGAATACAAATGAACTCATTCGCCACAGCACACAGATAAGACGGCACAACCACGAAACCTGAACATCATTACAAGAATTCGGCCTGAACAACAACTGAGGATATATGAAGACATGTACAGTCAGCTCCAAATTTTACAGCACAGAGTCTCAACATACAGTGGAAGCAATTTGAAAAGACTAAATCCATAAAATGAAAATTTGAGTGATAAATAAACAAAATATACATGGCCCTCAACTACGCTTCATAAAAATAGGTGGATTTTCTTTCAACTAGCAGAAAGAGTATATGGATTCACTGTTAAGTGTGTCCTATTTATTTGAACAAATTAACTTTAAAAATATATGAAATACAACAGATAATATCAGCAAGTGCAAAAATGGGCATTTAAATAAAAAGTACCCCAGCCATCAGTAGCTACTTTGGGATTCAAATCTCTTGTATGTTAAAGTTTAAAAAGTGTGGAAGATACGTGCTGGTGGTTTTTTTTTCTGGTAATAACTTACTGTACTTGGAAGACACAATTAATTTAAGATCAAAATACAGGATTACAGTCCTCTTTTCCCTGGATATATCCTCTTTTCTGACATGAAAATTTCCATCCAGGCATGATTCTTTAATATGTTCTGATATTTCTGGGTTTTTGACTATTTGTTGTTTCTGAACAATGATAGGTTCACCAGTCTGCAAGCACACCAGAAGTCAACCAAATATTTTAAAAACAGCAATTGCCACTCAGAATTGTTGAAGATTTCACTGGTCTTCTTTGCCATTCCCACTCATGACACAAACGAAGAATGAGTTTTCTCATTGATGCAAGCCAGGTGGACAAAGAATAGGAACATACTGAACGCTGAATCAATCAGAGGGCTCTTATTCCCACAATACAATTTCAAACAAACTTAATGTACAAATTTACATACCTCATGAAGAGCAGTGAACAATTTAGGACTCGTGGCGAGTCTTGGTCTCATTAATACAAGGCAGAAATTTCTTTAATGGGGATCCTACACAGAAGTATGAATAGGCAAATAAGAAGTACAATGAATGGAGAACTAGCAACACAGAACATACTGTGTGTATACTGCACACAAATTTGAAGGGTTTTTGTTCTTAATTTTATGTATTTTCTCGGAAATGACGATGCTGATTTCATTTTATAAAATTTTGAATATTTATACACCCTGTTTTCTAACTTCCTTCTTCTTCTTTTTTTTTTTTTGCTGATACATCCTCTTTTTTTAAGTTTGATAAATTTCTTCTTTTCTTGTGATGGATATATAGCAACCCTAATACAATGTCAAGTTTGGAAAAGATTTCCAATTCATCCTCTCTCCTGCATTTCCTCACCTGCACTTTCACTCGGTTTGTTCTGTCCTCTTCAATTTTTTCCCTCACTTTCTTCCTTTTGTATTCTTCAAATGCAAATGGTTCTGCTACAGACTTTGCTTTTCTGTACAGTCGTATATCCACGAAGAATCCATGCATGTAGGCTCGCAGGAGATTTGTTCCTGAAACAATAAATTATTAATCACTGCAGATACATCACATTAACATAAATTACCACAATGAGGGACCAAGAAATACAATCTCCTACCCCCACACACTCACACATGATGCAAGGTCAACAGTCAGTACATATTTAGCCTTAGCAAAATGAACTAAAATGTAGTAAACAAATGATTTCAGGATGTTAAATTCACATTATAGAGCCAAATTCCCACTCTGAATCTTAAACTTTTGAAAGTCTCTTTATTTCTGGATAAATTAACTGCATTTTATATGTTTCTGACTACAGGATCACAGTTCATCAGTTCACATTGCACCACTACCTACAAAATCATGAACTGCAACATTCATGTACACCCAGGCCTTGTTTTATACCTTTTTGGTTCAGCACTCCATTACCAGCATTACTATTTGCCAGTGTATACATATCTTATTTAAAGTTAAGGAAGGTTTTACCCTAGGGTAACCACAAAGTTTAAAAACCTGTAAAGTTGAACCATTTACATGTTTTTAACCATGGAGTAACTATTAAGATTTTAAAATCATAGTTATAGTTTTGATAGTGTATCTATGTTTACAACAAAACTGCTACAGCAAAAAGAACCCACAGGTAACAGCTTCATATTGGCCTTTGGCTCTAAAGAAACTGGCACTGTTTCTCCCCAAAGTTGGTACGTAAGTACCAAAACATGTAGGAGAAAGTCATCTAATCTATGTATTAATTAGAGATGGTGCATTTAGTTGCTATAATTAAAAAGATGTTTGCCGACATAAAGAATGGATGCAACAGAAAATTTAAAAATACTTGACTTTAAAATTCTCCTCATTGCCAACAATACCCCTAGTCATCCTACAACAGTTCAAGAAATGTGTGGGAACATAAAATGGTGTTTATCCCTCCAAACTAAAGGTCTCTAATACTATGGATGGATCAAAAAGTGATATCAATAATTAAGTCCTATTATTTGAAGAAACTAATTGAAATGTTGTTAAAGATAGTGGGCGATAAAAACATGACTGTAAAATAATTTTGCGTAAGTTTCACCATCTTAGAGACGCAATAATTCTTTCTGAGTTTGGGCTGAAATTGTGTGTTCGTTTATAAGCGGAGATTGGAAAACAATGTGCTCTTATTGGATATATGATTGTAAAGGTTGCAATGTTGATGAGGATTTGAATCCATTGAGACAAATAATGGTACAACAGGCAAATGTAGTTCAGTTTAACAAGCTCAATTTAGATGTCACCGATTTCCTGATGTCCGAAAAAGAGGAATCATCTGATGAAGATTAAATTGAACTAGAAAAAGAAAGTAGAGAGGAAGCAGGGGAGGAGAGTATGAAAGAGGATGAATTTGTCGGTAAGCTCACAAGCGAAAGGCTGTCCAAAGCACTGCAAATCATTGACAAAGCTCTAGCAATTTTTGAAGAAGAGGATCCAAACACAGAAAGAGATTCTAAAGTGAAAAGAGATGTTATGGCATTAGTGAGAAGTTATTCTAATATACTGAAAAAAGTCCTCAGACATCATTGGATTCTTACTTCAAAATGACAGAAGGAAGTGTTTAACACCTCAACCTCAGCCAATGACCTCTGGCAAACCATCACTTGAGCAGCTATCTGATGTGAGGGCAAAACTGTCCCCCTCCCTTGCATTACCACCACAACCATCACCTACTTCATCATCTGACCAGATGAGCCTCTCCCGCTCCTGCAACTCTAACCCAGCGACCGTCACCATTGCTCACCTCATCCTCATCTGACCCATACTACCTCCTTACCCACCATCTCTAACACAGCTACCACCTGCACTGCCTGCTACCTCAAACCATCTCATCTAGCATTTCACGTATGTATCTTGTTTCCGACTTCTTTTCAATTAACACAGGCTAAAAATGAATGCTGTTTATTTCCTTAGTAATATCGGTAAAACAATAAGAATATAGTATGTTTATACAATATAAACCAACAAAATGCACTTTTTCTAAATTAGTATTTTAATTTATGATGTCTTCTATATGTTTCAAACCTGAGGATTTGTCTTCAGGCAGATGGTTGTACATACAGGTATGGTACAGAATGTTTAACATGCATCAGTATAAGCAGTCTTGTAGGTATAATTATATTACAATGCACAGCGCTAAAAACATAAAATAAAACATATCTAATAATGTACATGCAAAGATTGTCATTGGCTTGACTGCCCAAAGCCCCTACTTATTCCATTACTTCTCATGGAAATATCATTTTTATTTACATCTTTCTGATTTATGCACACATTTTCAGGAACATAATTGGGCATAAAACAAGGCCTTGGTGTATTTACTTCCAATTTCATTAATAATAATGTACCTAAGACAAGGCAATGCTTAATGACAGAACGAACAGTTGCCATTCTTCAATTATCTCAAAAGTTGCCTAAAATCACAAACTTTCCAAGGACTGTCATACACAACTTTATGCCCCTACAACATACTAATGTTTTTACATAATAAATATGATACAATAATCCTTCCCAAACAGATAATTCAATTTAAAAAATTTGTACAGGTGACTACATGTTCTGGTCTTATCAGGCCACTTTCAAGTCATCCACCAGGTACTAGCTCTTACAGTTGTAAAGACCTTTAATGTTAACTTTATGAGTTACGAACTTTCCTAAAAAAAAAAAAAAATTATGATATCATGGACATGCTAGTTCTAATCATTGCAGAAATCTTGTCCACATATACCAGCAACATTAGTTGTAAAACTGTATACACACAGTTTTAAGTTACAATAATATTTATAAAATAATGGTTTAGAAAGTTCATAAGCATGTTTTATGAAATGATATTTCTTATAATATAAGATATATATGTGTGTGTGTGTGTACACGCGTATGCATGTGCAAGCGTGCGCGTGTTTGTGCCTATTATACAATTATTCATAGACCTCAGTACTACAGAACCAGCTGTAGCTAAATTGCTGATCAGTTTCTCATTTGATGATTCCTGAACAGTGTTCTGAAGTTCCATTTTCAGTCTCCTGTTTTTGTAGACCATGGGAGACTTGTACTACTGCAAATTAATAAGCCTGACTCCAGTATGTGTGTATTAAATTTGGGAAAAATCTATCAAGGGTCAAGTGGTGGTATACTTATGATTCCTCTCCAATGTGTGCACGGATTTGGATTGCCAGTTCTGCACTATAAGGTCGGTGTCTCTTATTTGGCTATCTCATACACTATTTAGCCATCCTTACGCTATGAAATGTTTTTGCCTTGGTGCTGTGTTCCAACAAAACTTGTATTCATATTATCACTGCAAAACAGATAATGTTATCTTCAATGTTGAACTTCTTAACTGCATTTACATCAGCATTCACAATAATGTCAGATGTTTCACCTTCAATGAATACACTTTCAAAAGCTTTACTCTGATTCCATGAATTGGATGAAAAATCGAACCCTTATTTGAATAAACTGAAATGATTTTCCGTTTGAAACATCTGATGACATTGATATAAAACTGGCATAATTTAAGTTCCTCTTCTGCAAATGGAGCCAACACATTAACAGCTACTGTTTCACTTTTTGTATGTGCACAGAAAACTCGGAATCCAAAATGAATGAAATTAATTTCGAAGAACAGTCACTTGACTGAAACGAAGTTATAATTCACAGGATGATATGTCAATGCACCTTCTGCTGCTGCACATGTCAGAATCATCATCTTTGGGCATTGTCATGTTAAAATAGCTATTAACTTTTGAAATAGATGCTGATGCTTCTTCAGCAGATGTGTTTTCTGGTTTTCATGTGGTCAGTGATATTTCCCACCATCTATAATTTCCCACGTTTCCCAATGACCCAGCCAAGTTGCCAGCAGGGGCAGCAGCATAAAATACTTCTCCCATCACTACCTCAGGACCAGAAGGAGTTAGGAGAACTGTTCACTGTACATGTATCTCGCACACTACTAGATGAGACCATGGCAGAAACAAGAAGTACAAAATGGAGGTCTACCAAACCCATCCCAGCTTGTTTTAATGCAACCATTAATAATAATGCTTCATTAAAAAAATGAAAAATCAAGGACAAATGCCAAACCAGACGCGACGCTGGAACAGGCACAAACCAGGACTGCTCTGGGGAAACTGGGGCATACGGTCACCCTACATATGCTCTATAACGTTTTACACAGTGCTGAAATGAGAAGAAGTCATACCCATTAGATGATCCAATCCCAAATCTTGTAATTCTTTTCTTGTTACAAACTTGTAATCATCATATAGAATGTCCATGCGTTTCTCCTCCAGTTCTTCTGTAAGACTATCTAGAAAGCTGCACCACTTGGGCGCTGGACCCAGGCTCTGCAATCATTTACACAACAAAACAAAATGAATCAAACTGAAACATCATTACCACCATCCAAGCATGTAAAATATGAGATGTTTATTCCACTCTTCACAGAGAGGGGACAGAAACAACAAGAGAGGCAAAGGATATATACCATAACAGTGAGGGGCATTCATGTAACCACTGCAGCCATGGAAAAGCAATAAATATTACACATTTTGAGTGTGTGTTTATAGCCTTATTCTTCAAGCATGTAAAGTGCATGCCTCATATTATTATGTCACCTGCAGCCTGTCCGGCAGTAGTGTATTTTTTCACATTATCTCATAAATGGCACAATTAAAAAAAAAAGTTATTGAACATAAAATATGTTTTGATTTGCTCTACAACTTTTGTCTGAAACATTTCTCATTCCAAGAAGAATTCAGCATGAGACTATCACTAAATGTATATAGCCTGTATGTAAAGCACCCATTATTTAATGTAGTCCTTATTCCATATAAACATGCTGAATATACAGCATTTAATTCAACAATTTGCACAATCAACAATAAATAATCACTTGTCATATATGATGTTCCTCTCACACGTTTCAGCCTTTACAAGGCCATCATCCATGTACACAAACTTCATGACAACCACACCTAGTGGCACAAACACAGAAGAAGTACAGTAGTCCACCATGGCATAAACATCAACTGACAATATCAGCCATGTACATTTATTTCATGAATTTTTAAACACTGCAATGCAACAAACCTGTGTAAGAAACTATAAGTATCTTAACTGTCATTAATTATAAGCAAGATAGTCCCTTCAAACAAATGTGACTAAACTGTAGCAGTTAAGAGCGTAGAGTTTGTTAGTGACAGGATGTCACACACAGTTCTAAGAGGTCACTGGTGTAATATTTTTTTTTAATATGCATGCACCAAATGTGGAGAAAAGTGATGATCCAAAATACAATTTTATGAAGAATTAGAGCAAGTTTTCAACCATTTTCCTAAGTACCACATGAAAAATTCTGTTAGGAGATTTCAATGCAAAAGTGGGGAGATAGAATACTTTCAAACTGAAAAATTGGAATGACAGTCTATATCAGGATAGTGATAATGGTGTTAGAATAGTCAACTTTGCCACAACAAAAAATAAAGCTGTTAAGAGCACGATATTCCCATACCGAAACATGTCACATTCTTGCCAAAATAAGTCAAACAGCTTTTACTACATTTGGGGCAATGTGGTATTAAAATTGCAAAGAAAGCCACTGTCAAAACTCGTGAGTAAAGCACATGAACTGCATTTTAGCTGTAAGGTCAGAGATCAACAGAAAGTTTGCACTACAAATATTTGCTGCAGTTCATGTTCATGGACTTTGGCAGGCGATGCATAAAGAAAGCAAAAGGGATTTTGCTATTTAAGGGAAAAATTTCCATAAAAAAGTGGGGCCAAGATGAATTAAAGAACTGTCGTTGGACTACAAATTAAACAACTATCCGAAGAAAACGTCAGCCCCAAATTAAATGTTAAGGAAAAATGAAACTAGGAGGCATCTTAAAATGTCTGCAGAAACTTTCTAGACAATGAAAAAGCAGAAAATTATAGTGAAATTGTGTAAGAGCTAATTTCTTCATACAGTGCTATGGGGTGAAACATGTCATTGAAATTTCATTTTTTGCATTCCCATATGGATGAATGTGGTGAAGGTTCCATCAGGACATTTCACAAGTGGATAGAAGGTACAGTGGAAACTAGAGTCCAAATATGTTAGCTGACTACTGCTGGAATCTGATAAGGGAGACACCAACTGATGAATCTAAGAGACAAGAGAAGGTGAAGTGAGTGTTTGCAGACAAATTTTTTGCAGTTAGGATACCATATAAAGACACACTTCATTATTTGACACCATATAGTGTAATTAAGAACACATATAGTACTTTTTTACTATAAATATAGTTTTTGAATTTAACCCATTCTCCTTAACATTGGTGGGTGAAGGGGTAATTCAGTTGTCATATTCGGATCAGCAATGTAAAACTATCAGAAACACACTGAATTTTAACTGAGAGCTCTTTTTTTTCTGCCAACCAGTGTAATTACTACAATCTGTTTAATCACCCTTCTCATAAATTGGTACAAGGATCAACTCCTTCCACTGTTCAGGCAATTCCTCCTTATTTCAAATAAAATTAATAAGCATATGGATCTAAGAATGGATTATCCTACCATCTGATTTAATCAGTTCTGGTGGAATTGGTCAATAATTGGTGATTTGTGACCTTATAGCTTTTTAATAGCCATGTTAAATTCAAAGGAACTGGGCTTGGTCCCTAGTGGCTCTGTTGTACATATTTTATCTGCCTAATATCATTATCCCCATGTACAGTCAATAGCTGAGAGAAATGGTTCCTCCACCTAGCCAAAATACTGTGGGGGTCAGCAACCAGATCACTCTTCTCATCCTTCACAATACTGGTTGTAGGCTGGCAGCCCTTCTTAAATTCACTGACGCTCCTGTATAATTCCATGATTTTTTTTTGTTTGTTTCAAGTTCATTAATTGTAACTTTCAAATAATCCCCCTTTTGATTCTAGAATGTCTACCAGCTTCACATCTCACATTGATCACATTATCTATATTACTTTGGTTCGGATCCTGTAACCACTGCAACCACTGCATTTTAGCCAAAAATGTAAACTCACACAACATTTTAAATGTAATTGCATGAAGTACTTACAGGAATGTAATATGTTTGTATTTTTGTGTCCTCATTTGCAGCAAAAATCATGCCAGTGTTGGGAACCAGACAGAGACCATTAAAGTTTGCAGCAGCTTCAATTGATGTGAATAGTTTCCCCTGCATCATAAGACAATACATTCTACACTGCATTTGCTGCCATGCACCTACATGTCATCCTGTACACATTGCTTCAACTACACAAATCACAACAGGTTCCAAGTGAAAGTTTCAAGAATAAATATGCCAAATAAATGAAACAGAGAGACCAAAGACAATATGCAGAGATTATTTTGGGGGAAGATGTAAAAAACATTGTGAGGAGGAGCAAAACGGTAGAGAAGGAGTCATGTGTGGTGAGAAGAAAGGTTAAGCATTAAGATACTTTACTTTAGTGTAAACATCAAATGATGATAATGCTACTCCCATCACAAAGTTTCAAGCAAGCCACTTCTTCCCTCCCACTGCCATCCAGTCCATCTGGCATCCTATGTCTATGAGAAGAAAGCCTGAATTCCAGAATATGAGTACTGCCATGTGGATACAAAAATTACTTGATGTTGAGACAGAGAGCAGCCACAGAGCCATTGTAGTATGAGACTGAAAAACACAGGAACTTGTCAAAATCTTACATAGCCAAAGTAGGATATAAAGCATTTAAGGCTGCATTAATCTCAACGTAAAGGGGGTTTAAAAGCCAACACAGACACTGACGGCCAGACATTATCCATTATATTTCATACACTTTTAAATCTAACAATATCAAAGAGAAAGTAAACTCTTAATAATGTATCCATCTACCCATTCCCAAAGTTTTGAAAAAATTCACATATTTTTCAGTAGCCTAGTTGAGGATCCTTTTTGCCAGTGTTCACTGTCACTTTATGTTTTACAGTCTGGAACAATTCATTGCAGATATGTGCAAGTATAAACGGGGCAGACCATGCAACTAAATTTGCAGACAACTGTAAATGAATATTTCTTCATATTTCATCAGGAACTTCTTCACATTTCAATCTTGTGTTGATGATTAGATTTCTTGATACAGTTAGCTTACATGTGTGGTGGGTTCATGTGCCTACTTGCAATCAATCAGAAAGGAAAAGAACATGTTTATTGAACTGCTTACTACAACATCATAAGAAAGACACATTTTACAAAAGGTTTCATAAACGAACAGATTTGTGAGAAGGGCCTTTATACATGTATCTGTTTAGTTCTGCCATTTTGAGAAAAAAGAAAATAAGAATGACTGCTTGGAGACATCAGTCAATAATTTGTGACTATGGCAAATATTGTACAGGAGTTAGTAAGAAAAATTAACCCACATAAATGAACAGTAAAATTAGAACTAAAAGTAAGACAATATTTTGTACTTACACAAGCCTTTTAATAAATATGGTAAAAAAAAACCTGTTTTTACAGACAGTGAATTCTAAAACCACAATGGCATAGCAGGATAGTTTTTTCCTTTTTGTGCTAGGACATTTACTTCAGTGGGATTTAATGGAAGAGCTTTTTCCAATTCAGCCTTTACAGTTTATGGGAAGAACAGTTTGAGGACAGGGAAAAACATGGTGATGAGGAAGATATTTGGGCCTCGAGCGAAGAAGTAACAGGAGACTGGAGAAAATGGCATCCTGAAAAGCTTCAAGAAATGTACTTCTCACCAGATATTATTTGGGTGATCAAACCAAGTAGAATAAGATTAATGGGAATGTAGCAGGCATGGTGGAGATGAGGAATGGATACCGGGTGTTGGTGTAGAAAGATAAAGCAAGGAGACTACTTGGAAAACGTAGGTGTAAATTGGAAGATATTAAAAAGGATGTTAAAGAATATGGTTGGAAGGGCACAGACTGGATTGATCTATGTCTTCAGGGTTCTACCATGGTGTAAATAAACTCTTTGTTCTTCTGGCATGTTAGCAGCATTGATTGGCAGTTGGTGACAGACATTTCAGGACAGCCTGTTAGTCCCATCTTCAAGGGTCAAGCACCTAAGAGATTCAAAAGCCTTTGAATTGAAAAAGCAGAACTCCCCGTACAGGGAGGCTACTGCCTGTCACATCCAGAGAATCGAAAGACATATGTCTTTTGATTCTCTGGATGTGACAGACATCCTGTAATTTGAAGATGGAGTTAATATTTCAAGATAATGTATTTTGGCCATTTCTGGATGGTATAAGTTAGAACAAGCACTGTTATAAATTTTTAAAATTACTTTACACTGAGGCCACAGTGCACTTGTTTAAGATCCATTTTAACCATATGGCACCTCACATCAAGTATAACCATTACACAGTGGCTACTCAAAATGCTGAATGTCAGGTACATATGACGGACACTTAAAAAACGGCCTTCCTTATGCAACTGCATTTAAATTCCAGTCTCCTGCACATCATACAGGGCATTCAATTCTGGCACCAAAGGGTTAATATTATTCTTACTTCTATATGTTTCTGTCTCCCAAGTGTTCTCTTCTCTTCCTAAAACTTTGTATGTATTTCGTCTATGTTTCACATACCACAAGAATCTAATTATATACTGAAATTATATCCAACTATGTCACAGCTTACAGTTTCTCTTAAGGTGATTCATCCCCATTATGCTTTAGCCAAATGTTTGTTACAATACAGTCTTACACAACACATATACAAGTTTTCTAGGTTACCAGTTTCGCCTCTGTTAACAGAGCACTACCAGACCTTTTTTTATTTGCATGTAGGATTGAGATCTCATTCCTTTACATACATCATAAAATATATCAAAATACATTTATAAAACAAGGTTAAAATATGGATTGTAGAAAGGTATTTTACTAATATAATTTTAGATATAATAAAAAAAATGAATAAAAATGGTTGGCATTACAACTGATGTGTTGAAGCACGTCTGTCTCTTTCTTCCAAGGCACTATGAGTATCCCATTTTAATGTAACTCCATCTTTATAGTAATTCTAGTTTTTATGCAAGAAGAGTCCTTAAAAAGTTGTTATTTGGCAGTTGGAGTTATGTTATACAATGCTGATGTTTTTACCACATCTTTGTGTCTGTGGAAGGTCAATGTTTCATAAACGTTTCGAGATCGAAGTTTGGTGTGTGTGTTTGTGTGTGCGCGTGTGCGTGTTTGTGTGTCTGTGTGTTTGTGTTTTTGTGTGTGTGTGTGTTTGTGTGTGTGTGTGTTTGCGTGTGTGTCTGTGTGTGTGTGTGTCTGTGTGCGCGTGTGTTTGTGTTTTTGTGTGTGTGTGTTTGTGTTTTTGTGTGTGTGTGTGTTTGCATGTGTGTCTGTGTGTGTGTGTGTATGTTTGTGTGTGTGTCTGTGTGTGTGTGATATCAGGTACAAGCGCCTACTTACTTTAATAAATTTTGTGACATACATAAAAGATCCCACATGCAACGATAAGTTTTGCTGGATGGTCTTGATAAAAAAGTCTGATAATGACTTGTTAACAAAGCCAAAGCTAGTAACCTTGAAAACTTGTATATGTGTTGTGTAAGAATACATTTTAATAAATACTACAGTCTCTCACGTGTAGCACACAGCATTCCAAAATGATACAAAGAGCACATGCAGGGACATCAACATGAAATACTTTCTGAAAACATTATCCACATCTGGCTACCTGTTCTTTCCCTCATTCTACTGCATGAGAGTCCACGAAAATTTCTTCCTGCTATCTGATGCTGAAACAAGCATACATTTCTGCTGCTCCATTCCCATAAGGTAAGGGCCAGCTTTATGTAAATGGTCACATAGAATAGGCCCTGTTCCTTTCTACATAAGATAAATACAGCATCAGCTTATGAAATGTCTTACACATAATGAACCTTTAATAAAACACAACAGTTAATGTCTAAATTAAACAATCTTATGGTATTACATAGCTATCACAAACTTTCAGCCATAGAGACAGTGTGGTAAAAGAGTAAGACCACTGTTTGTCTATCATCAGGTCACTTTGTAATCTGCAGCCATTATATGTTTCCAGCATGTTTAGTTCAGTAAGCACTCATCATAGCTGACCACATGCTATGAGAAAGACATGCAAAACATTTTTGTATGTGTAGGTAAAACTGCCAGACAAAAGTTCATACTAATGAAGGCATTACAGACTTTACTCTTGAATGTGAAGGCACTACAGTCTTTCAGAATGTCAGGAACCTAACATGGCAACACAACATCACATACCAGAACACCTGAAGCTTCTGGAATAAGGCAAGCAAGAGTAACCTGGTAACGTGACCAAAGACTGGCAGAGAATCAGTTAGTCTGCAGCAGGAATTTTCCTCTTTGCCAGCATGCCTGTGTAAAATCAGACACATATTCAGCCAGAAAATGTAGATGGTCACTACAGAGCTACAGTCAGGAATTTATGTAACTTTATCTCATCACTCCCTTCTACCTCCATGGCATTGTGCTTAGGAAATGGGAAATTTTGTAGTCTCTTACCTTTAAATTAAGATAAGCATATCAAGTCATAAACAGCAAATTCTGAAGAGACAAAAATATATTTTACAAAAGTGGGTTTAATTTATGTACGACATCTGAAACCTTCACAGTGACCAGTGTTCAATTTTACCATCATCTAGGGATTTATGGGCAACAACAAAAATAAATAAATAAATAAATAAACAGTTGTATCAACAATGACAGAACATTCATGCATGAATTCAATGACAGGTAAGTATTAACGTTCCTGCATCACACATGCAAATTCCCCCCACACTTCTGACGGCTATATAATTGATAGCCATCAAAATACATATTTCGTAACCTTAAGAATGTTACTGAAGAAACCTGCCTTGTTTGTTTCCTTCCCCACATAATGCTTTTTGTTTCAAAAAGTTTATCCCTCAGTCCTTGAAATATTCAGGATTTTTTAAAAGCATGCGCAAAATTTAAATACCCCACAGAATAATTTGGTAAGCTGGGACTTAAGAGATGGGATTTAACTCGGAGTTTAAAGGGTTAAATTACCAGGATAGCCAGCAACAAAGAGCATGCAGGCTCACCAAAATCAACCAACATGGAAACTCAGCCACCCCCACTAACATCAAAGTTGTCAGTCTGGTTATAAAATACAAAAACAAATCAAATTTCTAAATTGTTTCTTATCTCAAATTATAATTATCTCACGTACATATTCTGGCATTTTTTATGGGTCAACAGCCCTAGTGTGCTGAGGCCACCCGATACTCAATTCGTCACATAAACGTGCATACACACCAAACTTGGTAGGACTCCTCTGGACAGGTGATCAGCCCATCGCACAGACCTCTGCCTGACAACACACAACACTCACTAAAGACAGAGTGCCCCCTGGTAAGATTCGAATCTGCAATCCCAGCAAGCAAGTGGTGGCAAACCCACACCTTACACCACACAGCATGGGATCGACCTTTTTTGCATTTAGTAGACACAAAATACAGATCAAGACTCTGTTTTACAGCACCACTGTGGGATAACTCAAAATGTCTGTCCATCAGCTGTGTATGAAAGACCGAATTCAGCATATGAAAGATGAATTAGAGGTGAAAAATTTGTAACATATAAAACTGTGGGTTGTACAAAAGTTGAATGTCTGAAAGTCTAGCACGTTCAGTGAGACAGTAGAGTACTGAATTATAAGTAGTTTTCATTTGGTCTCTTCCTCAGCCCTGCTATCCCCTCATCATCCATTCACTAAAACCATGACAAAGGAATGACAACTTCAAAAAGTGGTTACTGATTTCCACTACAGAAAAAAAGTGCCATGCTGTCTAAAGTCACATGCTACAGACAAAAAAACCGTTTCAACATGTGGTTAAAATTCCCCATGCATTTGAAAACATGTAATATATTTGTACATATTTCCAGAACTTCAGATTTCCAGCATAAACAACGGCAAAGTCCAAAGCACTATACCACACAGGTATTTTAGAACACAACATTATAAGCACCATACATTCTGGCGTTTGACAGCTGATACAGGTTAGATATTAGAGTTGTTTTATATCCAAGGAAACAGCTATTATTACTAAATAAGAGGCTTGGCAAACCCCACAGCCAATCTACATGTGCGAAAGAAAAGGAAACCCCTACCATTGCCTGCAATGAAGGATCATTATAAATCTGGATGTAGTAAGAGAAAAGGAAACCCCTACTGCTACCTGAAATCAAGCCCCAAAATCAATTGCACATCTAGTCACTTTAATGGCCCAGCTACCGGTATCCACTTGTGAAAAACACACATCATTAATCCAATTATAAAAATTAGAATAAGAATCTCAGTGGTCAATTTGCATTCACAAAATTCCAGAAATGTACACACCGTCTCTTTTCGCCATATCTTAATGACAGAACTATCCATGGACAGAATCAAATCCTGAGCATCATGGAAGTCTACATCAAGGATTGGTAATCCATACATGTGGTCCTTAACTAGGAAAGGCCTACTGGACCTTATATCATACAGCAGCACCTGGCCGGTTGCAGTACCAACACCAAGTGTGAGACTTCCTTGAAACTTGAGTGCAGTCACTGACGGAAAGCCTTCCAGCCTGAAAACACAAAATTTTATTTATAAATGTTACAATCTGAGTACAGTATAATATTGTGTTATTTTCACAGTCATAAGCAATGCTTTTTGTAACAGCATGGGTTTCTTTCTCTGGCAGTACATGTAACTTGGCCAAAATGTAATGTAAGGGGAATTTAAAGCTGGTCTGATGGCATCTTCTTAATGACACTGGAAAAATAATAATTCTGAAAATTCCTGTTGGTATTAAAAGAGACATGTACATCGCCCAATATACTGTCCAAAGTGTGTCATCATAAGTGTGTTTTTGTGAAACAATCTCTTACTTCAGAAGAAGAATATGAATTACAAGCCTCTGAAACCAAAGTCCTCAAGCAAACACACATGCAGTATGTGTACAAAATTTAAAACGGAAAACCTCAAATGAAGAGACCAAATTGAAGACCTAGCTACACGTAGGTAATCTTAAAACAGATGTCTAAACAAATAAGGTGTGAGACTATGGTCTTGATTCACACATATAAGGATAATGTCCAGTGGCAGACAGTTGAAGATGATGCTTAACACTATGCATATTAAAATGATAATACATTAAGTATATAAAGATTCAGTTCATACCTTGCAGAGAATACAGTGTGTTTCCACTACAATGACCAGTCAAAGAATGCTGTATAGGAAATAATTACCTTTTATTGTGAGAATAATACAGAATACATACACTGTTAAGCCAAGTTGCAGAGTTCTTAGTGTTAAACCTGGTCACCATGCTGTAAAGAGTTAATTTGCAAGTTTCATACAAGGGATGGAATTTCTTGATCTGGTGATGCCTATTATGTTCTCAAAATGGATCTGCTTCATCAAGTTAGTACGTAGGTGGGTCCATAAGTTTCCGGCCTGACATACAAAGACCGCGCCAAATGCAAAATGCTCTGAGGGATATATAGAGCCATCTATTGTGAGGTTACTGTATCAGTTTCAGGTGGCTA
>Ga0123355_10006830_pt1 | contig 16981 bp, 6 predicted proteins | sample TergutEmb28metaG_3_FD_89872 | JGI IMG/M metagenome (GOLD analysis project Ga0123355, IMG submission 89872) | Embiratermes neotenicus P1 segment gut microbial communities from Petit-Saut dam, French Guiana - Emb289 P1 | ecosystem: Host-associated > Arthropoda: Insects > Digestive system > Gut ...
CATTTCGCATCCGCTTTGCGCTTGGTCGACGGGAGGCTGTTCCTGTTAAGAAAACGATTTACCGTTGGGTATCAAACTTTAGAGAAACAGGACAAACTTTGGAAGCTATGAAGGAGGCGATACGACAGGAAGTTGCTGCCATTACACCTGAAATGATTCTCTAGGTCATGGACAACTACCGAGAGAGGCTACATCAGTTTATCAATATTCAAGGCCGCCACTTGAGTGATGTTTTATTCAAAACACATTAATGTAAAACGGCATTCTGTTTTCTTTCCAGAAATAGAAAAACATTTGCCGTATCTTCTTTGGTTTTTAATTTATTCGCTTCTCAAATAGAAGAGTTCTTTCTGCCGCACCCTGTAGTTGCACAAAACTTTTACAAACCTTGAAAAATCGGGATAACGTTCTGTACCCCCAAAATTTATTTATAATTTTTTACTATAATTAACCAAAACAAGGTTTAAAGTTAAAACACTTCGTGAACTCGTTTTAAATATTACATGTTGCAGGAAAAATAGTAATGAATATCTAACTGCAAAAGCAAATGTAGCATATATTTATACAGTCAAGTATATATGACAGGAAAGTTTTCGTTAGTTTTTGCCGTCATTTGACTTTTGATCTCCGGTGTCGAGCCGCTACTAACATTTTTGGCCCTTTATGTGTGAACAGGTCTTTTAACTGTTAGCTTCGTGTTTTTCACTGTAAGGAACGCGAAGACTACTGTATTTTGAAATGTGACATCATGTAGTACAGTAAACAGGTATATCTTTTTGGATGCACCATAGATCATCAGGCTAACTTGGTAGAAATCTTACTCTCATATCCTGAAGCTGAAGCCAGCAACATCCGACGAGGAGTTTATATATACTTACCATAATATATGGCATCACATCTCTTGAGACTGCAGATGAAACTTATATTCGTTGTGTTATCTACTAAGAAACCTGTTTCAGGTTCAACGATATTATAGACCTACTTCAGAATAAAGTCAACATATAATCAAGATCGGGTTGGAATACAGAACCCAGCGGTGGTGCTTGTGTTTCTAGTTAACATCCTGGCATTCGGAAGAATAGACTTAGGGAAATGATAATTAAAAGCAATGAAAACGACCTGTACATCAAGAGAGATTCATGACTCCATGGAGGAGGTATTTCTTGTGTATATGGTACTCTCTCAGCTGACCTATATCAAAGTGGAAGGTTTCTTACTGGGTTATAAGAGCCCGAGTTTGTTTAACGAACATTAAAATAGAGCGAGGTTTGGTATTCCACCAGCGATGACTATGAAGAATACTGTCGTATTAGATGTGACACCGTGTAGTGTGGTATACGTATCGTCCAAAGTATATGATAACGCATCACAGAAAGCAGTCTTCTTCGTATAAATAATATATCGCTTTGAAAACAAGCAGGGATGGTAATAATGTGTTGGACAACCCTGAAGTAGAGGAGCAATGCAAAGATACACAAAAGTGTAAGGGTGAATGGGAGCAAATGGAAAGAACAGCGTCGCGTCGCGTTGCGGCGTGGCGTAACGTGGCGGTGTATTAGTAAGAGATATGGATGACTGCACTCGGGCTGTGATGGAACGCCTTGGCTTCTACTGGATCTCTGACGTCACTGCTGGCTTGGCGCGCAAAAACGGCCTCAGTGACCCTTCAGCTCCATCTTCACTACAACTTCGTAGTCATATCCAGTCATAGAGTTCAGGTTCATGATCACCTGTGATATATTATTTTACTGTGTTGGGGAAATTGCTCCCCATATGTCATACGATATATTCTGACAGGAAATAATTTGTGACTCCTTAGGATTTCAAATGTAAATCATCTGAATTTCATAGTCAAGTATATCTTCCATAGAAATGGTGTAAGATGACTTGTGAATGCATCACAGAGAATATTACTTTCTCTCACTTTCCAAACTTTAAAGGGAGTGCAAATTTGTCCCAAATGGAAAGTGCAGATAGTCCAAATTCCTTCTCTCATACGTAATCGAGCAGTATATTTTCCTGTAGACATAAATGTGTTACTTCAGGTAAAACTTTGTCTTTCCTAGCCCTCAAAGCAGCAGATGGGAAAAATATATGAGTATATTATTACTTACATTTTGTTGCAGATGAATAAAAAATAATCAGTAAAAAGCTTTGGAAATGTTAATGCCATTCTACAAAGCGAAATGTCCCAAAATAAGAATTTTAAGCACATTGCCGCGAGAAGCTCAAATCTCAGTCACCGAAATACTGAAACTTGCAGTTTCTGCGGAAATAACTTAGGCCCACTAGTGTCAGACTCTTCAGACCTAGGAAAATATACTAATGGCAGGATTCGGCCATATATGCTGGTAAATCCAACATTGTTCATGAACCTAACTCTGTTCACACCAAAGATACTCACAGTCTGATAACAGCCAAGAACTTTGGATCTGTCTCGCTAAAAATGTTACGTGCGATGAAATTAATGAATAGCAAGATGTAGATATACAGTTATTATGGTGATATCGGACTGGGATGTATAAGTCAGTCCCTAGGCCATTTTGATCCTATGACATTGCAAGTTTGACGTTCTTTCCTGTAGCATGTGAAGAATCGCGTGTACCGGATATTGCTACGGCGGATCCACGAAAAAAGAAATTCTGAACACCGTGACACCAAACCAGCAGGAATGTAGAAGGATAGACACTGAACTCAACCCTACGAGATGCGTGCTAGCAGAAAGATACGTATAAAATAAGACCCATCTAAACGTGCAACTTTACACAAGAAAGACTAAGCTGCAGTAAACAAGACAAGCCATGTACTGTACGTGTAGTGTACACTGAGGCGTGTTCGTTCAACCGTTGTTGCAGTCGAAAAGCAATAATTATTGCGTATGTTTAGTGTGTGTCTGTGGCCTTTAGCATCCAGCATGTAAAGTGCCTGCGCCATATCTTCTGTGGGCTGTCCGGCTATAAAATATTTTTCAACATTATCTCATAAACTGCATTATTTTCAGGAAAAAAGTTGCTCGACATGTGCAATGCCCTTTATTCTTGTCAGGTTTTAATGAAAGTTGGTTTTCAGAACAGATTTTCGAAAAGTAATCAAACACAAATTTCATGAAAATACGTCCAGTGACAAGAGTACTTGTTCCCTGCGGGCGGACAGAGGGACGGAGAGACATAACGAAGTTAAAAGTCACTTTTCTCAAATTGCGAACACGCCTAAAACACTCTTATCTACTTGTATTTCCTAGCGACATAAAATATATAATGTCTCTGGGTACAAAATGAAAGCATATTTGGTTGGTGGGCAGTTCCATTCATTCTTAACATTGACATCAAAATGGCGGTGAGCATAATGTATCAAATAGCGCTTTACGCTCAATACCATGTATTTATTTGAAAAGTAGAAATTTAGCCTGAATTACGAGAACAGTTCTTCCACGAAAAAAAAATTCTTTCGTAAATATCACAAAATGAATAATGATGTATTATTATTTATGTTGAGTGAAAAATATTTAATGAGGTTACATTTCGGGTGAACAAAGTTGTAACGTAAACTTATTCCCTTAGTAAGAGCAATTGACCAATTTAATGCTCAAATTCTTACTTATAATAAGTTTATTATATTCCTCTATATGTTTCGAGCACTATTGTGCTCATCATCGTGATGTCAAATTGTATCTGGTATAGTCACACTCTGTAGATGGTACACCGGGCGGCCACCTACAGTGTGTGACTATACCAGGTACTGCATAATACAATTTGACCTCCTGATGATGAGCACAATAGTGCTCGAAACATGTAGTGGAATATAATAAACTTATTTTAAAACAAGAATTTGTGCATTAAGTTGGTCAATTGCTAAGATTATACTGAGATGCACGGTCAGCAAAACATCAAAGTTTGTAAACTTATTCGTTGTAATATCTATCATTATATATCAAATGGCACTGTATCCGACTGTAATGTTTCATTATATTTGAAAGGAAAATTATCCGTCGTAAGCGGAAAACATGAACGAAGACTGACAAAAGTTACATAGAGTTAGACTACTTCGATCAGCTACTTTCAAAGACACAACAGAAGAAAATCAACAGACAAAAGTTTTTAGAGGAAGATATCCCATTTTATCTTTAATAAGTTAATTCAACCAAGGACAATTCATTCAAAACAACAAATGTTTCATTATGATAACAATATCTGTTTATTGTAGCTATCTACATGATTCAACCTACGAGGTCATTTTTAGCCTGACGACGACCTGTTAGTCTGAAATATTGCTAACCGTAAACGTATACATATACTGTTACATACTATATATCATAACAATTGTGTTGAATTATTCTTTGATAACTCGTGTTAAAACACGTTAAAAAATTAAAAAAGAAAGAATTTGTTATGATGGCTATTTTACACGTTATTGGCAAAACCAAGAACGTGTCTCCTGCGTAAAGTCGCATATTGAAATTTATTTATATATATATATATATGCATCTGGACACGATTATTTCGTCTTCAGCCGTACAAGTAAGATTACTCTACGTACAGGGCTTTGGAATTAAATTCATGTGTACTTAAACTATAACTTGCGTGACAGAGGAAATGATTTATGTTAGAAGCAAAGTATTAGTTTGAACTGTATCGGTTTTGTGTGTCAGCAAGACGACTGTCTTGTGATGCTGGTAGAGAATTCTTGTGTGTGCAATACCTACACGTTAACAGTTCAGTAGTCTTCCTGATGACCACAACAAACAGAAAGGCTTAGATTACTGGCATTGCATGTCCCTTCTTGTTACGCAGTTTTATTAATGTGCCTGATTGTTTCACTCTGGTGGTTTCTGCTTATTACTTCTCAACCCCGCTGAAAGACCTGCAACTAATGTGTAGTGGATTATTAACGCCGCAGTTTTCTGTTTTAGCCTACTTTCTTTCCAAATGACGAAAATGGGCTTCTCTTCAGATCAGCATGCTTGTGTGTGTATGTGTGAGAGAGAGAGAGGGGGGGAGAGAGAGAGAAAGAGACAGAGACAGCCAGTACAACTTGAAGTTCTGAAGCAGCTGATTTTATTTTACGAAAGTCGGAAAAGTAGTTATAATAAGAAAGGAGAGGTTAACACTATGATAATCAGTAAAACAACATGGTGTAAGCGCGAAGATGTGAAACAGAACAGACACTAACGACACTTAACTGTTGCATCCTGAAATCACGTGCAGTAATACACCTTGAGATTACATGCAACATTTGTTAATTCAATATTTCTGTACAATGTACAATGTTACATGAGAGTTCTAGTTTTATTTAACTTGAAGAAAACACACACACACACACACACACACATATATATATATATGTGTGTGTGGGGGGGGGGTGTGGGTGTGTGTGTGTGCGTGTAAATTTATGTATATATAGATACACACACATCTATAATTCTGTATCAACTCTGCTTTAAGTCTCTAAATTCTGTTATCCTCTCGTGGTGTAGCAGTAAGTCATTCTTACAGTTGCAGAAACAGAAACCAGCCAGCATTGATTTTCCGAGATAATCTGCAGCTACGAAGCAGACGAGAGTTGCATTCTAGGTTTCAGTAAGTACCGCAACCTCCAATTTTCTCCGATAAAAATGACTTCTTCTAGGTTGTGGCCTTACGAATTTTATTACACACTTTTACGAGAACATATCAAAATTTATGCCGCTCTTACAAAGCGAAATTGTAACTTCTTATCAATCCTTAATAGTTGTGACGTATAATGGTAGGGTAGTGTGGAGGTTACATGTGTAGATTGTAACTAGAAGGGTGGGTTTTCAACATTTTCTTGAATGTTTCTTCGGGATTTAAAATACTTTACAACATGGGATTGCATTTTCATCAATAAGAACTCAGTAATTTTGCATCAGAAATTCCTTCATATTTGACTAGGGAAAGGGGAAAGTCTCCATGGTTGGAGCCTCTGGTCTGTCGCCATATTTGAAACTCCGTTAATTTGCTTCGCAAAGAGTGACTTTGACCATTAATCACGTTGATCCTACCCAGAATTATGGAAACCGCAGAATTAACTCATCTAGCCACTCTGGTTTTTGATATGAACGGTAGTTTTACTTCTAATAAACCGGCAGAAGAGCGACTTTGACTTTGAAGTTAGCCTCATTAGATTTCTGGCTCCACTGGGATCGATCTGTCGAATATTAGACACGAGTAGAGGGATGGGAGACGTTTCAAAAGCTGTATATTGGCCTTGTTACACGGTATGATATCGCTGCTAAATCTGATAATAACACTTACTTATAACAGGCATCTGCTGTGTTCCAATTAAAGACCGCTCTTTTATCGAGCGCTGTTTCTTCCCGAGATTCTTCTGATATTGTTAGGCTGTGGTAACAGATATTCATTTTAATTACTAGAGTCTGAAAGGAAAACTTTATTACATGTAAAAATTATTAGTTTAATTACGGTTAAAATTAATTTCACTAAGCGTGTTTCTTGAAGTAGGTGACGTAGGGCTTAACTTTTTAACTAATTCAAAAACGAAGATCATTTTTCACAAAAATCGGAAACTAAATTTCGTAATGAGCCCTGAAGGAATGTTACATATGTTTGTTATTTGAACTGCAGTATGATTGGAGACGAGCGCGAATCTCGACGGCAAAGAAAATACGTGTTCTGGTTTTCCGGTTTATAGACTGTAACAGTTTATAGACTGTAACGGTTTATAGACTGTAACAGTTTATAAAGGGTTACAGATATTTAAAATTTTTACTGGGTAAGGACATACATTATGAAGGTAATACATTTTTCAAAACCGGATTATCTTTTCCTTGTATCAACAGATTTTGTGAACAAATAGACATACCTTTGTTTAATCGACACTGAGTTTATTTGTATTTTTAAAACCAAAAAAATTATCAAATTCATTAACGATACTCTATCCTAAATTTTAATTTTAGGATTTTAAGCGTGGAATTAGATTAGAAAATTTTCCATTTATAATTTTTGCTACGTTTATTTTTGTCACAGCATGCTATTAATATTCTTAGTATTACCAACATCAACACTGTTACTACTACTACTACTACTACTACTACTACTACAAGTAACCACCACCACTATTACTACGAGTAGTAGTAGTAGTAGTAGTAGTAGTAGTGGTGGTGGTAGTGGTAGTAGTAGTAGCTGTAGTGGTAGTAATAGTAGTAGTAGTAGTAGTATTAGTAGCTGTAGTGGTAGTAATAGTAGTAGTAGTAGTAGTAATAATAATAATAATAATAGTAGTACGGAGAAGAATTAGGTGAAGGAAAAGGAACAAAGAAGAAATGTTGCTTCCGTTAAACGGGTTAATTAATGAAGTTCTAAAAAACTGCGCCTTTTTTGTACAGGTCGTGAAAATAAATTTAGTATTACAATTGATGAAAAATGGTCTGAAATAATAGATTAAATTTTAAGAAATATTAAAGGATGTGAAGGCGAACATAACATTTCCACGTGGAGGAATGCAAATAGCGGTAGTTGCACTTTGGTGTATGTTAGTATTTTGGTGTATGTTAATATTTTGGATTTTTGGGGGCTGTGGTCCACAGCGGGCTACGGCCTCCTAATTCCTGAAATTTCTAGATCACACACTACGACGCATCACAGTCGGTAGAACTTCTCTGGAAGAGTGATCAGCTCGTCGCAGAGGCCTCTAACTGACAGCACACAGCACTTACAAGAGACAGACATCAATGCCACCGGCGGGATTCGAACCCAAAATCTCAGCAGACGGGCGGTCGCAGACCTACACCTTAGACGGAGCGGCCACTTTCAACGGTATTTTGAAATTTGTGTAGAGGAATAAGTAAGACCATTAACCATTTAATGAGCAGTATTCCCTGAATTCAGAAAATCTTCCATCACTATTTGAAACTAGAATTATTTACAGAACAAAATTTAAATCGTGACCATTAATCACACGGACCACGGAGTCCTGACCGAAATAGCAGTACAAACCATTCTTGATTAATAGCAATTTTCCCCTTGTTAACCCTTACCTGTTCATGGAAATGCAACCTTGAAGTGTATGTGCTGCCTTATAATCTGATGGCTACGTGCTAAATACTGATTCTACTGCACGTTTACCAATAAGAATTAAGATTTAAATATTACAAAACTATATACACATTTCCCAATGTAACGCTCGCCTTCACTTTTAATGTGTTATACACTAACTGACTCATAAAATAAGGCCATCTAATCTAACCCGATAAAGTCTAACGTTAGTATAGGTAACGCCACTTGTGACAATAAAATCCCACCTTTTCCAATGCAGTGAGTTATTATTGTATTCCTTACAATTTTGTACTAAAGGACTATCATTTATTTATACAGCAGAACTGATCTTTGTAACGAAAACACTTCAGTGTTCTGTAATTTACGAACTGGTTCTGTATATATAATGTAAAACCACTTTAGTATGCAAATGGTTAAAGAACTTAACCTAACACACTGTAAATTTGCATGAGGGGCATCCAGTAGAGAGCTACATTACTGTCCTGTTTCACAGCATAATTTTGTCGTTCCCCTGGAGGTACTAAAGAAAAGGGTCGATGGTGAGTTTAAGCATACAGTAATTGTGTTGATACGAAGTAGATTTAGTAGGTATCAGTTATCGTGACTTCTGTATTTCCAGTTCCATATTTCTTTGTTCTTTGTCCAGTTCAACAGCGACTCATAACTTTGTCCTCTTTCTTTTCTTTTTATTGTCCATTTCTTTCTCCTTTTTAATCACCAAATCTGTCTAATTCTCTTCCTTATACTTTATTTTTCTCCTGCCCTTCAAGAATAATGAATAAGGCAGAGAATAGTATGTTTAGCTATGGGAAATTTCACTTTAAAATTTTCGAGATGTAACAGTATGTCATCGAATCTCGGTGACCGTACGGTCTAAAGCGTAGGTCTGCAATCCCTTGAAGGCTTGGATTCCGGGTTCGAGTCACGCTGACGGGATGGACGTTCGTCTCTTGCGTTTGTTGTGTGTTGTGCAGGTAGTGGTCTCAGCAAAGAGCTGATCCCTCGTTCACAGAAGTCCTACCGGGCTGCGTGCCTAATCGTGTGCGTTCTCGAATCCTCAACAATGAGGCGGCTTAATCCCGATTTGAGATGTTGCACCACAGAACAAAAAGGACTATGTGGCATACACTTTCCATTCTTGACAGAAATTCCTCCGTACTTTAATAAACTCTTATTTTGCATTCTCTCTAGGTGGTCATTCGCTGAGTCTGCATACACCGCACTAAACTGAGATGGTAAATGTGTTATAAATTTTGGTGCTAAATTTTGTCATTTGTTTTATTCGGTAACACTTTCAACAGGAGTAAAGAGTCAGGTACTGCATAAGTGTGATGATGATGATAACGATGAGTATGATATAAAAAGATCCAGAACTAGGAGTCAGTATACTCACGTCCGGTATTTCCAACGTCCTAATCTACCGTACATAAAACTTCCCTTCAGAAAAAAGGCAATTTCTCAGAAATTAAATAATTACATTTCGCGGAAAATACTGAATTTGGATTAAAATTGAAGAACACTTTTTTCACTTTTCACGGGGTCTGGTTGACCTTACATACTTACATAGTGTAGGTTACAAAATATTGCAACCGAAATTTTTGAGCGGGGGAAATAAAAAACGCACGCCTTTAAAATGACCAGCTGTTCATTCACCATATTCGGATCACATTTCTTACAAACCTAATGCCTTCATCACGGAGGTAATTTTTGAAGTAATGGCTATGGAAGTTTTTCATTCCAACTGCAGACAGCTGTAAATGGCATGACTTGGACACAGTCTGAATGATTTATTTCATTTGTCTTTGACTTCTTCTTTTCTTCGATGATGGAATGTGAAACGTCAGTGTGTCCAGCTCCAATGATCGGCGCTCGTACTGTTCATGTATTATGTAAACACTTTAACTGAGCTAAAAATCTGTTATCATGGTCTTACTTTAAAGGCAATGAAGAGCACATCATAAAACATCATCTGAAGGAAATGAAGTGGAAGCACAAGCGTAAAGCCAAAAAGAAGTATGAGAAACGAGAGAGTGAACCATAAAATAAAAGAAAGTCAAATAAAGTTCTCAGAGCGTATCTGGCTGGGCGCCCCAGGGATTAATTTGGAAGCAGACACCTCCTTCTGCAGGACCTCACACCAGAATGAAGAAAAATTACCTCGACATGAGCAAACTGAGGGTGGCACTTCCCTTATCGCCCTCCCACCCTGAAGGACAGTCATGGTTCTGCAGTGTCACGTAATTTGACAAGGAGACAGGCATGTAGAAAGTGGGGAGTACATGCCGAACCACATAAGATGAGTACATGAAAGTGAAGGATCGAGGGATAATGACGATGGCGACGATGATGATGATGATGACGATATTATCAACAACAACAACTCATGGAACTGAGTCCATATTCAGAAGATTATCTGTCGCTCACAAAATAAGAACATTCGATCTTCTTTCAAATGGAATATTCATAATGGTTGTCACAAGATTTTGATAATGATTCGTATCCTGAAATAAAACAAGCCCCTTATTCATTTTCCACCTTACTTTCGTGAAGATCCAGTTTAACGTGTTCCATCCCCTCCTAGTCCTTCCAAATGTTACCGTTCTTTAGTTTACCTGCCCAAAAGTGTGCATGGATTCCTACTTTTCATCCCAAGCATGCCCAAAAGTCAGCACACCACACATTCCAGGATTTAGTCTTCCTAATACCATTTTGTAAAGGGTACGGGAGTACATTCTGAGGGTAATTTTACAGCTTAAAGTGAAAACTTCCGTGGCAACTGTTTGCAGGAAACTGACACTGTGGCACACATGTAATTTTAAAAATGAAATCCATAACATGTGAAATCATGACAGACATTTGCACATGTGTACACGATGAAAGTATCTGTGTGTCCGACTTTGGTAGGCGGGATACATTCAACCAGCAAAAGTAGATGGTTCATATTTTGGCCTAGCTTTAGCATGAACGAGAGGTGTGTCTTGACGAACGTAACAAAAATCTCTAGATAGAACTGGGGTCGGGGCGGGGTGGGAACAGTATAAAGTTGCATCGAGTGTCATGTAGAACAACATAGAAACAATTCAACACGTGACACTAAGGCTGGGTTTGCTTCAAGAATGAAGAAATGACAGAGGAACATGACGCTGGAGCAGCGCGTGGCTTTATTAATCGATACTATTAGCTCAACCGTGAAGCACTTCGAGTGTAATTAATCGAATGTAATTTATTTCTATCCTTAAATGATTTCGGATGCTAGAATCTGTAATTGTACTTGCCTGACAGACGATCGCGAAATTGATCAGTAGGTAATGAGTGTGTTCTAAGAGTCTGAGTATATATGGTTGTAAATGGCATAAATCCAGATCCCAAGAACTGTAATAATTCTACACTCTAATACACATTCGTTACGAGATCCGGGAAGCTTTAACACGTGTCTTGGATTGCAGACGACAGATAGTGGTAATAAAGATCAAAGAACTGAAAAGCCTTTCGCTTTAAATAAATACACAACTAAATTGCCCGTTCTTCTGTGATGTTACGTCGTGTCCCTAGTTAACTGTATTCTAGTATATCGAGACGCAGTATTGGTTTCAAATGCAAGGGTGGAATTGTAAAAGAAAAATAATTCTTTTCACATACATATCGAATTCTGAGTCAAAAATCTTCTTCGACTCTCAGCTGTAAGACAATCCGCGTTTATGTTGTTGTTGTTGTTGTTTTTAATAATTAATTTTAGTTACATCGTTATTATTTTAGATGATTTAAAGTAATTCGCATGGTGTTAGCAGGGGCAGTCTTTTCCAGTATTGGGCTCTCATAGTAAGTAAACAAATGTAATGTAAATAAGTAAGGTTTTAATGCGTGGTGTGCAACAAGGACATAAGGATTTTTTGAATGGATGTCAAATTTTGCAGGAAAGTCCCAATCAACATAATTTACCGGAACTTACCTGTAAGAACTGAGGAAACCAAGAACTAATACGATTTGTGCAAAAATAAGTCGACGGGGCAAACAGTACACTGAGAAATATAAAACAGATATGAACACCGTGCACTTTAACGGGCATCTACAAGTTGTGGGAAGGAAATTATGAGCAGAAAAATTTGTTTTGAAGTTCAAATAAAATAACAGAAGCAACCACACAAGCATGAAAAAGCGGAAGTTGCAAGAATGAAAAATCAAGAAATGAGGCAGTGGCACACTGCATGAAGGGAGACACACTGGATCGAGGGGAAGCGGCGGGGTAACACGATTGGTGTGACAGAAAAGGATTGGCCAATAGAAGGACAGTGACACTGATGGAACGAATGCAGCCACAGACATTCCAATAGACGGAAGGACGGATAGACTGACATACATTCGAACTGACGCAGCAGATTAACAACAATCTGATTTCTAACAGCAAATACAAACGGTGCTTTACTGCACCTACAGCACTGGAAGCTGGAGGACATGCACCCTATTTGTGAGCTATTAGGTTGTAGCTACAGGGCTGGCGAGATGTCAAACCTTGTTCAACTCTACATAACCAGAGATATTCTTGCACGTACGTATAGCCTAGGCGTTCATAGTAAATATGAGTTGCGAATTCACACATGCCAGTCGTACTTCACATCAGACGCCAGATCAAATTAGCCGAAGATAAATGTGCATGGAGTCAAATATACACTTTAAGTGGCCGCAAAAGTTTTGTCATACACAGATTACTTTAATAATTCAAATTTATGCCTTAGTGTGGAGACGGACACTACGGTAGAATTTTCTCAACAAAATGACCCACTGTTATTATTTTAACACTCTTATATAAACAATACACTATGTAGGTTCAAAGTATTGATATAATCCAAAACTAATTTAACTCCGTGCGGTATATTTTGAAGGCAGACAACAATTATGTGAATTTGTACGTATGGCTAGTCTAAAAGGCGAGTAGATGGTTGGTGTGCAGGTTTGTATTCTAGGAAGAAGAAGGGTCAATAACTTTGTGACTGTGCTGGGGGGGGGGGGGGGGGGAGAAATAGGGGGGGGGGTTTTTGTTGCGGAGTTTTTGAAATTTTTGGGGGTTGGAAAAAAAGGGGGGGGGGGGAGGGGAGAGAATTAAGGGCGGAATGTTTGTGTGACTGAATGTGTCAATTATGACGTGATGTAAGAAAGCGGTTGGTGTGAATGAGGGGGTTTGTAGAGAAGTCGATGTCAGATGCATGAGTGACGTAGTAGGTACAACAGTCAATCAGGCTGACAGACATTAATAAGGTCAGAAACCCCCAATAATTTATCCAAGACTACCAGGCTAATAACCTGGAATTTTCATTTTTTAATTTCTTTTGTATCAGGAAAAGAACAAAAACCTTGCGATATACATTAAATTACTACTTTTCTGAGAACAGTAACACTCCCAGTAACGACATTATAAGAGGCACTTTTGTCTGAAAGGAGTGTTCCTAAATATAAGCACACAATTAAAAAAAAACATGTAACACAGAAACATACAGTACGAAATTCTGCTGATAAAAGACTGCATTTTAAAATCCTTGCTAAGGCTAGATTAAGTTAGATCCTTAGCGAAGTGTATTTGAAGAAATGTGATGCTAAAACCAGCTGAAGGAAATACCTTTCTTCAGTGTCAGAGTTAATGAAGACATTTAACTTAACATTAGCGGAGCCGAATATATGCACGTTACCTGATAGGTAATTGACTAAATTCACCCGTAAAAACTGGAACTTGAGAAGGACAGTCATAGTTTTCTTACCTCAACTCGAAGACTGGCGATCTAACCTGAAGTTTTCCTATATCGGTCTCCGTGTGTTACACAAGTATACAATAAATATTGATACAATCGACACAAATTACTTTTTATGTTGATGACATAAGAATTATGCAATTGATGTTTTTTTCTTCCAGAAAATGAGGGGTGGATACTTCAAGTCCAGGCAAATTATCTTCTATTCACTTCCCTTCACTTCATTACATACACGTACCTATATCTCCGCACGCTTAATATCATGCTCAGACATCCCAGTGATGAAGCGACGATTTGAGTTGAATACACATGACCCACTAATTGCGTCAAAAACTAGTAATTTCTCATAAAAATGCTTGCAAAAGTTAACTTCTCGTTCAAAGTAGTAAAAAGTCCCATTTATTATTCAGGCACTATAGGAATCGTACGTGGGCAAAATGTAGATTTGGTCATTGAAGTTGAATTCGAGTTACGTCAATGTCAAGAAATCTTTTGCCGAGAAAGAAATACATCTATTATAAAATTCTACACTTCAGTACGTTTGTATACAGGACATATTCGATTTAGAGACTCAAATTTCATATAGTAGTATTTTTGTAAGTTTTCAGTCATCCGTTCATATTTGAAGTCGAATTCGGAACAGACAAGTATCACTTTGTGTGCTTCCAGAAATTTACCGCTACATTACGTCTTCGCGAGCTCCGCAGATTTTCTCAGCATTCAGCCCGTACCCGATCATCGGTGTATTCCTGTATGTTCTGTCAGCAACTTTCAAAGATCAGAATTCTCTTACTTTCTATCATTTTCCTTCCATTCATGTTGCCCGAATTGAAGTACAGAATGTAGCAGAATATACAAAGTGTACACAGGCGAATAACAGATACATGAACTTGTAACTGAAACCAACTTGGTGCACAATATTCTCAGTATATTTCGTCAATTTTATTCATAACCTCTACATGTTTCGGACCTCTCCAGTTCCATCATCAGGAGGAATAACTGTATTTATACGACACTTGGTATTTTGTTACTCTGTATAGCTAGCTGTCTGGTGTGCAGGATGGATCCTGCATACCAAACAGAATAACAAAATAACAAGTGTCGTATAAATACAGTTAATCCTCCTGATGATGGAACTGGAGAGGTCCGAAACATGTAGAGGTTATAAATAAAATTGACGAAATATCCTGTGAATATTGTGCACCAAGTTGGTTTCAATTACAAGACTACATAGAGATGCAATGTCAACAGAATATAAAAAAGACAAAATGCTTTCTTGAAAGAAACCCCTAAGTATTTTTCAGAGTCTTGATCTTTTTCACAACTCGTCTACACCTCGTGAATAAGGTAGTATTCTTTCCGCAACTTAAAATAAAAAATGTTACAAAAACAAAAAGTATTTTAAGGTGGATACTGTTCCACAGGCTCTATGCTTGCATGCACCGTCAGGTTTCTCTGCAGTGTTCGTTCCTTTAAATTAATGCACGTTTTAAACTTACGTAGAGTTTAAACTGATATTTACTGCTACAATATACTAATTATACCCCATTCATTTAAATGGTTGTATTTCACCCTCAATTTAATTAAATTAAACACATTTTCCTTTCCTTATTCCTTGTTATTCTTGGTTACATAAAACTCTTCACTATTCGGTTCTTGTTAATTTTATCCGTTGAAACTTTCTTCATAAAACTTGTGGAATACCGTAGGCATACAATTTTAAAGTTGATTCGAAGTTTTACTGCTCCAAGTAATCATCGATATAAACTTGGAGCTCCAAACAAGTTGCAAGGCTACTGCTAAACGACAACATGTAATACATGTAATATATCTTGCTGAAACATTTCAAGACATTATTATTTCATGGGGAAGTTTTTGCCACATAGCGGAGTACATTTACTTCAAAGGCTGTAATTCAGTTTTCAGTGTTACCGTCTTGAAGCAAGGGATCAAATTTTATTACTTTTAATAAATTTTGCCCAAATATGATTATTATGGAATACTGCAGATTTTATGGAGGGAATAAATACTGTATAGGTTTCTCGGGATTTCATTATAAGTTTTTAGGTGCGACATTCCCTTTGTGTATTATTCAACGATTAATAGAAGTAAGAATTTAATCTAACACAACTTTATTATATAAACAATTTTAAGAGAACATAACTACATGTTTCAGCTTACTTGAAGCCATCTTCAGGCTGCGACTTAAAAAAATTAAATATATAGTTAAGAAAGCCTTAAGATGACGATATATCTGAAGAATAAAAGACCAACTTGATGTCACTTGCTGTTTTATTTCACTTCTTATGTGTTCAACATGTTTCGGACATTAACATATCCATCATCAAAAGCTTGAGACTATTCTGTTGAATTACCACATTGGTCGTATTGTTCTTGGTTCGATGTAAAGCTCCTAATGATGGATATATTAATGTCCGAAACATGTTGAGCACATAAGAAGTGAAATAAAACAGCAAGTGACATCAAGTTGATCTTTTATTCTTCAACTATCCAATGACGCACGGTCCAATAAACATAAGATGACGATATATCGTTTACATTAAAAAATTAATACAATATATTAAAATATAAAAAATAAAAATGAAATAAAAGATACATGAAAATATAGCCTAGACATCATAGATGGGGTTGAAGGAATTTTATATTTTGGGCAGCTGTTCTCTTTAATTCTTTATGTAATAAAGACGTGTTAGACTAAAACTATACTTCTGTTAATCATTTCTTATACGTAATACAGAAGGACAGACATTTTACAAAAAGTACAATTTCAATAAACAGCACATCTCAAGCAACAAAATATTAGACAGAATCCAAGACTCCACAGCGTGGTAACGTTCCTAAATCTCTTTTACGTCAAAGAAAAATGTGGACAACAGAGACTAAAAGCTTAGTATTTCTTCCAGAGTGACAACTTTAAAATGAAACTGATCACATTTAGAATAAAACTATGTGACTATTACTGTCCTAGTATGTGACACTGCTAAGTCTTTTAAAAATATACCAGCGTTTCGGAGAAAATATTTGCCTCTATCTTAGGGTAGAAAAGCCTGAAAATGGAGATACACTTTTCTGCAGGAAGTGTGTAAGGCTCTGTCAGTCCACATGGCGCCACATCTACGAAGAATGTAATCATCAGTTAACAATTAGCATTCTGTAAATAAAAGTGCTTGCTTAATTAAATGAGCC
>Ga0123355_10006831_pt1 | contig 16979 bp, 13 predicted proteins | sample TergutEmb28metaG_3_FD_89872 | JGI IMG/M metagenome (GOLD analysis project Ga0123355, IMG submission 89872) | Embiratermes neotenicus P1 segment gut microbial communities from Petit-Saut dam, French Guiana - Emb289 P1 | ecosystem: Host-associated > Arthropoda: Insects > Digestive system > Gut ...
AAGGGGGGAGGGGGGGGGGGGGGGGGGGGGGGGGGGGGGGGGGGGGGGGGGGGGGGGGGGGGGGGATGGAGGTAGAAGGGAGACCTTGTGAGGAAATGTGGGCATCACAGGAAAATCCAAAATCTCCCACAGAAAATTCCTGGGTCTGCAAGATAAAAAAAAATGTCAAAACCAAAGGTCAAAACTGTGCTGATATTCTTATACCAAATGAATTACGCAGTTCAAATTTTTTTTCAAAACTGTAAGACAAGGAGTCTATTTGCTATAATTTTAGAATGTTTACAGCACATTCTTAAAAAAAAAAAGTCATAGACTGGATTTTGTGCCATGTGCCTTCAAACATATCTTTTTGTTAGTGCACTTTTAGGCCAGAATTTAACCCATTTTAATAGTAGATAAGCTGATATTCAGTGACTGTATAAAATGTTTAAGACATTCTTTGTAATGTCGAGTGATTTACTTTTGCATTTTGACAGACTGTTTTGGTTCCTAATTATGTTGTAAATTACCCTGAAGATGGTCACGAAGGCAACTGAAACATGGTAGTGATGAACAGTATGTGATAAACACATTCTACATACGTGCATTTGTTGATCATATTATATAAATTGAATAAAAAACACATTTCATGTCCAACACATTTTTTAAAGTCTTATATTTTTTAGACGACAATGAAGAAAAAGGCCACTGGTTCTGTACAATGACACATTCTGAATGGTGCCAGTTACACCTACCCATCCTTCCATGTGAATAATAAAAGACACTATCAATTGAATTTAGACAACACCAAGTAGATATTTGATTTATTCGTTTAATTAATTAGCAAAATTAATTTATCTTCCATAAATATACAACTTTGAAGCGTATTTAAACAATGCGTATGTGGCATATGTACATGTATATATACATACATACATACCTATATTCACACACACACACACACACACAATTCTGACTGATCTTGAATTGTAATAACCATATAGCAAGAGGAAATAGTTTTGTTGAAATTTATTGTTTACTCACTATAAGTGATGAATTCATCCTAGCTTTTCGGCACATTTGCAAAACTGCAAAAAGGGACTACTGGCTAAGTCATATCCATCTGCCCATCCTTCTGTCCGTCTGTCTGTCTGTCTGCCTGCATGGAACAACTCTGCTCCCACTGAATGGATTTTCGTGAAGTTTGATATTTGAGGATTTTTAAAAAAACTTGTTGAGAAAATTATGTCACAAGAGGAACCATGTGATAACTCACTGAATTATTCTTAGAATAAGAGACGTTTCAGATAAAAGTTGCACAGAAAAATCAAAAACACACATTTTATGTTCCATAATGCTTTTCAGAAAATCGTGCCATTTATCAGACAACGTGAAAAAATGTGGTAGAGACAGAGAGGCCACAGATGACTATATAATATGGCGCATGCATTTTCCATGTTCAATAACTAAGGCTACAGGAACACACTCAGAATAGGTTATGTAATACTTATTGCTTTTCCACAGCTACGTGCGTTAAATAAATGTGCCCCAAAGCTACTTTATACATACACTGCCTTTCTTGTTATTTATTTATTCACTTAAACCAATACTTGGCCAAATTAAAGTGGGAAACACTGTGCTAGTTTTAAAGACTGCAGTACCTCTTGGCACTGTTATTATGACATCAGAGACCAACCTCACACCACCATCTATGCAGACTGAAATAAAAGTAATATGCATTCACTAAGTTGTTGTGCTGACTCCCTCATTTCAACAGTGAAAGTGGCTTTTAATTATTTCTTTCCAAGTAAGCTGTTCAAATAGAAGGTTTAACATACACATTATCTGAAAGACTTAGATCTATTCAAACAGGATCTCTTTGACCATACACAAAACAATGAGCAAAAACATTCTTGCTCTTCGAAAAAATAAACAGAAATATTCAATAACTGGCATACAACAAGATATTTCAATGGTAAAACACTGGACTGCAAGAGTTATTGTTTACATTACAGTAACTTTTTAACAGTTAACTGAAACTTGCACTTATTAATATAATGATCATGCAGGAATTTGTATTTGTCTGTGAGCAATCCTGCATCATTATAACAAAATGATCATGATATTCTAATATTGTCTTGTGATGCAGGATTACTGATGGGATGCTACTGGCAGACCCCAATTCCCCAGTTTTTTTTGAAGCCACCAACATGTAGCTTAAATTCTAATTACCTTCAGTTTTCAGAACAGACAAAAGTTAATTAACCCTATTAATAATTACACCGCCTTCACAAGGGAAGTAAGGCAGCAACACATCTCTGAATGATGTACCATATACACCCCATCCCACCCCTTACTCAGAAGCAACAACTAAACAATCTACTGCAAATCTAATATCAACAACCTATAAGTTGAATAGGACAGTCACCCTGTAAATGTTCGAAGACTGTACTGCACAATACCCTTCTTTCAGCATCATGGTAACTTTAGACACCTGCACACGATTATGTTTAACCATCACGTTTATACAACATGATACATAATTATCCATTTCTCATTGTTTTGAAAACTCAGCCTTTTTCATCACAGCAACAGTTTGTTTAAAGTACACTATGTTATAATAATATTGTCTCTCATCAAAATATATACAAATGTTGGCAATGCAAATTAAGTACAACTTCATATATCTAATTTTGTTATATATTTATATAGGCACATTCAAGAGAAGCAAAACTGTTCGAGGCAGATTACAGATCAATGGGGTTCCAGGTGTGTCCAGTAATGTGTTGCATATTCATGGACCAATAAACAAGTATGATGAAACAGGAGACAAGTTGTGCATAAAGACAGGAGATGGTATGTTTCATTTACCACTTTCTCATATTTCAGCCAAAATATGAGAAAGTAAAACCATGCATTTCCTTGCTGTGCTAGGTTTGTTCACATACATTTTTTTTGTTGTAGAACCATAATATTATGGCTGCAGTATGTGTTTTTGTGTCCATGAAATTCAAGTGTTTCTATTTATGTTCACCATTAAGAGGAGAACATGAAACATACATGAATACATAAAAATATTGTGAATTCTGGATCTGTTCTGACTTTCAGAGTTCTGTATAGAAATCAATTTAAATATGAACCACTTTACAAAATTTCTACCTGAATTAACACCAAAATCATCCTCCATAATTTGTACCAAATTTTTTTAGAACTATAAAGAAATACAAAAGCTCAACAAAGGCCCCAAGCTGTAGGTTTACAAGAGTTTTTGAAGTGAATCTAATATTTCTGATCTGCAGGAAATATATTGAAGTGATAACATGTCTTATTCATTAAAGACACATAAATATGTTTTTTAATGGGATTTCTGGGAGAAGATCGGAATCAAGCTAGGTCATCCTGCAGACAGAGTGTCGTTATGCGTGTGAAAACTGACTGTGTGCTTAATTAACAAAAAGCTCCCTGCTTCAATCTATAATGCCTTTGTTTATGGAAGATTCCTGACGGCTAACCCATGATTACACTAAACGCTGCGCAAACACTGTAATTCACTCAAACTATCACATCTTAAACCATCATAATTTGTGCTACAATCACATAAGATACTGAAATATGGTACACTGGAGGAATTATGTCTTTGGATACTGCATCCTCACCAGTAACATAAGCCAGAAGTACTGGTATTATAAATTGATAAATCTCTTGTTACATGTCCATATTTAAAAAAAAATAGCTGATGTTTCCTCTCTGAATACTGCAACTCACTCTACAGTGAAGATACTAAGTATGTTTAATCTCCTCATGTTAGGAACACACATCCTAGGAACTCATCTACCGCTAACAGTTTGCTGTACAGAGTGTTCATCTGCAGCACTAAACAGAATGGCTCACTTAGTCAGTTGATACAGTTTTTATATTTATGATAAAATACTAATGATTAATGTAAGAACTCTGAAAGGTTACTTCAATCTCCTTCTTAAGAAGACCGTATCAGAATGACAAATCTTGTAAGTAACTAGGCACTATCATGCTTAAAACTGTTGATAAAAGACCAATAACATTACTCTAATTATGTATCTACATGTATCACAATGATGATGATAACAGTAATACCTATTTACCTAAAATATTTCGTTAAATAAGCAATGGAAGCATGTTTTTTCGTAGCTTCATCTGAAGGCTCAAAACCTACATTAATCTGAAGGCCTACTCATCACTATGAAGCTACAGCTAGTGCAAACAATGCCATCAACTTTTCTGCTGCTGCTGCTGATGATGATGATGATGATGACAGTGGTGGTGGTGGTGGTGGTGGTGGTGGTGATGGTGGTGATGCTGATGCTGATGGTAATGATAAAACAAATAAAAACAGCCCAGTATTAACTGTGTGTCTTTCACCAAAAGTCCAAGTTTAACAAAAGTGAAATAAAATTATGTATCCTGAAGCTAGCAAACTTATTACAATGCCATTGACAGCCCTGAATTCCATCCTTTAGCATTCCATGGGCAGTTCATGTTTGGTGTTGAGCACTATTAACATCGTTCTTAAAACTGTATCAACTGTCACTGGAATTAAGAAACTGTAATGGTTCATCATAGTATTTTCCTTTTAATGTAAATTTCTGTAGACAAGTCCTCATCTGATGCAAAATTAAGTCACTGTTTAAAATGACATGTCCCTGAGAAGGAGCTGTTTGAAATGCAAAATCAAATATGCTTTTCCTTAAAAATTCTGAAACATAAAGCAATTATTACTTATCTTCCTTAAAAAATCAGTCCATATTGTTAATACAATCTGCAATGAAACACAGAGAAAGGCACAAAATGATTCCTTGTAACTCCCAACAGCACAGTTCTCCTTGCAATGCTGGAAGTTATTCAGTGTGTCAACAAGCTCCTTACCTTCCTTTGCATGCAAAGTGTTCACTGCCATGTACATATGAGACCACCATTTGTCCTTATGCTAAATCGGATGAACCTAGTAGATTTTTAAGCCCTATTTCTCTGCGACACATTTTAACAATATCCACCTGGTACCCCTAAGTGGTATGTTGCCTTCTGGTTTGCTGCGTAAAATAGGTATGCATTTTGCATTTTTAACTTACATGCTACGCATGAAGATCATTTCATCCTCCTTCATCTGATGACTCTCCATCTCCCATCTCATTCTAGAATTGCAGTCCAAGTCTTATACAAACACAAAACAACAGGCAAATTATTATAGGTTTATATATATTAACATTTATGTTTCTGTGTAGCAGACAGGAGAAAAAAAATTGTGATCTGAAAGTTGGCAATCATTCCCAAGATTTAATTCGCTATTAATTTCTTCATGAATTTCATTCTGATTCATTATCATCATTCCCAAAATTTGAAGTATGCCACATTTGCAAAGGGTTTATAAACTGTCTTGATATAATCATTTTGCCAGAATTCCTCGATTGTTCAGTCTCTACTCCAGTTACTGTATTAATTATGGTTTTCTGGCCCTTATTGTGTACGCATATACATATTTTATCTTCTGGCAAACTTACTGGAACTATTCTGTGATTTATACACATGACTACGTGAACCCATTCACTTATAACACTGGTCAACAAATTTTTACTCATGTTATGTTTCTGAGGTAATAGTAGCCATTTCTTATTAATTTCGAGGCCTGAGCATGAATATGACAATGAAAACTCAAAATTGGCTACGGTTTCTAAAAAATCCACAAACGTTTATTATATATTTAAGATATATGTACAGCAGACATTTAACGATAAAAGTCCGCTTCTACTTGCAACTTCGCTTTGCCTGTCGCTTGTGTCCGTAGTGAAGTTTGTGTTAAGTAAATATATCTACTGAAAATGAAATACGTTGAAAGATTTCAAAATATTGCATCCTATTGCATCAGACCATCATGCACACCACACTCATTTTACTCCTGCGTCATAAATACCGCAGTGTTCCCAGCAGCGTTAATCCAGCATTAGTGATGCGTCGTAACTGTATTAATAGTGCAGATAACTTTTGTTACATTAGCGGTGAAGTGACGTTTGCAAGGCAAAGAAAGGCCATCACCGCGATAGTGAAAAAGGCGTATCATTCGTATTTAGCATGCAAGATCGGCGACCAAGATACATCCTGGACCCCGCACGTATGCTGCCGTAAATGTGCAACAAATCTTTCGCAGTGGCTGAATGGCAAAAGATATGCGATGCCGATTGCTGTTCCTGTGGTTTGGAGGGAGCCAAGTAATCACGCAACTGACTGCTACTTCTGTACGGTGCCACCTGTTTCTGGAGGCATCACGAAGAAAAAGAAGTGGACAATAGTGTATCCGAATATACCGTCTGCTCTCCGTCCGGTTCTGCAAGGCGAAGGAATTTCCGTTCCTGAACCTCCGAAAGAATTTACCATCGATTCAGACGACGAGGACGAAGGCAAGTTCTCCTGAGCCGCCGACGTCTACTGAACCACACGTCTCCCACGGTAGGTCTTCTGCGCCACAGCCACACATTCTCACACAGGACAAACTGAGCGATCTTGTTCGCGATTTGGAGCTGTCCAAGAGCAAAGCAGACTTACTGGGATCAAGACTTAAACAATGAAATCTTCTCGATGTCCGAATTTCTTCGTTTCGCAGTCGTCATCAGCAGTTGGTGCCTTCTTCAGAAAGGAAGATGACCTTGTGTTCTGCTACGATGTAGATGGCCTGGTGAATGCCCTCGGAATCAAACATGACCCATAAGAATGGCAACTATTTATAGACTCTTCGAAACTGAGTTTGAAGGCTGTGTTGCTGCATAATGGAAACCAACATCCATCCATTCCAGTTGGACACGCTGTCCACATGAAAGAAACCTATGTAAACCTAAAGCAGCTGCTGAATAAGCTTGAATACAGCAAGTATGGCTGGCATATTTGTGGTGACCTGAAGGTAGTGTCTTTGTTGATGGGTCTCCAACTGGGATATACGAAGTATTGCTGTTTTTATGTGAATGGGACACTCGAGCAAAGACGTTGCATTGCCTGGAGAGAGAGACTGGCCTCAGAGGAAATCTCTGAAGGTCAGATAGAAGAATGTGCAACACCCAGCACTGGCAGAATGACACAAAATCCTGCTACCGCCCCTACACATCAAATTCGGTCTCATGAAAACTTCGTAAAAGCCATGGACCGGACTGGATCGGCGTTCAAGTATCTGGCTGAAAAATATCCTCGACTCAGCGAAGCGAAAATTAAAGAGGAGGTTTTTGTGGGTCCTCAGATCCGCAAGCTCTTCAGAGACAATATGTTCAACAACCTACTTCAGGGTGACGAGAAAAAAGCTTGGGACGCGTTTCGCCTGGTGTCAACTAACTTCCTCGGGAATATCAGGGAACTACAAGGAAATGATTGAGGACATGTCATTGTATCACAAACTTGGTTGCAATATGTCCTTAAAGATACACATGCTTCATTCCCACTTGCATTTCTTCCCCGACAACTGCGGCATGTTTAGTGATGAGCACGGTGAACTTTTCATTAGGAAACTGCAACGATGGAGAAACGATATCAGGAAAAGTGGTCCAATTCCTTGTTGGCTGACTACTGTCAGACGCTCGCCAGAAATGCTCCTCAGCAGCTACACAAAGCGACAGGCAAAGTGAAGTCGCAAGTGGAAGCGGACTTTTATCGTTGCATGTCTGATGTACATATTTCTTAAATGTATAATAAACGTCTGCGGATTTCTTACAAACCGTAGTCAATTTTGAGTTTTCATTGTCATATTCTTGCTCGGCGCCTCGAAATTAATATGAAATGGCTACTGTTACCTCAGCAGCATAACGTCAGTAAAAATTTGTTTTCCAGTGTAATATGCTGCTCTGTTTGCATATCTTTCTAGTGACACAGGACAACGCCATGGTTCCTGCACTAAGACGCTGGCTTCTCACTGCAGAGGACCAGGTTCAATACCAAGGCAGTCCACATCAGATTTTTCAGATAAAGTGGCACAGGGAAAGGACTTCCTCTGAGTACTGCAGCTTCCCCATGTGATCATCATTCCAGCAATATTCACATTTCATTCACCTTATACCGATGCTATATATCATTTTAGCAAATGACAGTGTCATTAAAAAAAACACTTAAAAAACGTCAGCAATAAATTTGATCAAATGCCGCCTGAAGTCCAAATTTTTTGTTATACGCATGAAATTCCATCCCAAACAGGTTTCTCTCAACTGGCCCATAAAACAACAGCCTTTCTAATACATTATAGATGTCAAAACACTGTTAGGCTTCATAGCATCACTTCTCAGTACATGAATTATAGCTTCAAATTGACAATATAACCTAATGAATGTAAATCACACAAAAAATTATAAGAATCTGAAATTAACTAAAATAACCATTACAATTTCCAAGTCATTCAGCGTCCCACTATCAACTTGTCCACAATATAACTTCAATCACTGCATCACACTTTCCTGCAACAGTTGTGCTCTTTGTATTAAGTTTCTGTGCTCCTTGTATTAACTGCTTGTGCTTCTTGCATTCAGTGCATCACAGAAATTAATTCTGTATCCTATTAATTTCATATTTTTCATCAGTTCCTTCACCATCATCTTCACTGGAAGACTCGCCAGATGAAGAAGATGAGGAAGATGAAGATACCAGAGCTGAGAGGCGTCCAGCAAGGCGGGAGAGTGACCCTGAACCCTTTCCGAGTGTAATCCACCTCTGATCTGTCATTGATGACAAGGGGGAATTCTGAGGTGAGGTGAGGGGCGTTGTGACTTCCTCCTCAGGAATGGAGTTGACAGTAGTGGAGCCCAACTCTAACATGGAGCCACGGCGACCAACTGGCGGACGTCTAGTTATTCCCAGCATTCCTGCTAAGGGCTCTGGACCTCCTTCTTCAATGAGCAAAACTGCACCTGGTGCTGGCGGGGACTCAGGACCACTGTTATGGTGCAACGAGGACTCAGAACTGGCACGTGAGTCTTGTGCTGAGCCTGAGCTCTCACGGCGGAACAGTCCAATCACAGACGCCATTTTAGGCTGTTCAATGCCACCTAGTAAAGCAAAATAAAGCTAATGAAGAGAGCGGTTATTAGGAAGCCTAATTTAAACACGTTAGTCCTTTTGTGCATAACAACCACTGGATTAATTAATACAAGAACAGGAAAAGAGGGATAAAGACACTCTTTCTGGAAATGTCCTCTTCCCAAGTTTGCTAGAAGACCAGAAGTTTTTTTCAGTAATTTACTGTAAGAACAACAGCAAGATATTACAAACTTCCACCAGTTTACAACCACCAAATACAACTCTATGACGCATTATTAACACAAGCTAATAATTTACACTCTGCCTTTCTGCCCTATATGTTCTGCCTTGCACTAAACCCTTGACCACTAAATTACATTTCAGCACCGAAGCTTGACAGTTTTACCCTGGATGTTCTGTTGAATTTTTATGCTCTCTGGTACCTCTCCGATTGAAGGTTGTAAACTTATGCCAATTTCAATACACACTACTACAGTATGAATGCCCAACAATAACCTTTTATAACAGTGTTAGGCAGATCCTCAGGCATCCAGGAAATACTTCTGGCAACTGACTGCAGATATCATATTCAGAGTTTGGCAAAAAAAATTAAAGAAAAGAAATAAAAGAGAAAGGAAATGTGAACTCAGAAAACCAGCAGCTACTGAGCTTACCTTCTATTGTGACAGATTGTTCCTCAGTTGCATGAAATTATTGACTTCAGTGAAAATATCTATCATGGAGTCACATTCAGACTGTATTTTGAGCCTTGAACAACTCTCTTCTCACCTGTCACTAACAACAACTTTGTGTCTCCTGACCCTGTTGCTGCATGGGAAAGTGGAGCCACTTAAATGCAGAAAATGACTGCCAAACTGCAGTGTGGTTGTTGGAAGAGTTAACAAGAAGGCAAAATAAGTCTAAGATTTCTTATAGCATTGTACTAAGACGGGAAATGACCAAACACTTGAGCAGGTCTGAAATACAACTTCCTAAAAATTCTTCTGACAAGTACATAATCGAAAAGTCAAGTGCACATGAAGTTTCTTGTCATAACAAGCCCTACACCGAAGGTAACTAAACCATCCACCTTCTCCTCCCCAGGTTCTCTCCTTGCTACAGGCAACCTCTCATCAAAGATTTCCTACCAACTATCCACAAGCAAGGTTCACAAACCCAATAAATGGGAAGCCATGGGCCACACTGGCCTGCAGCACAACAGAAATAGTACCGTACCTAAGAAAGTGGCTGAGGGTGAGCTGTATGCAAGATATTCCTTATTGGAGCACCAGGCAGGAAATTCACTCTGTTTCAGTGGACATGTGCTTTCCCCCTCATCATCCCTTTTCCATGGCAACACGGTTTCGGTTGCAGTTGGAGTAGTCACTCTTGCACAGTCAGCTGCAGCTGATGCATTTGTCCCAGTTGCTGCAGAAAAACTCATCATCTGAACATTTACTAGCATGGCAACTGACAAACCCATAATTTATTACTGTAAATGGAATTCATTCATGTAAGATAGTAAATAAAAATCACATGGCCAGCTGATATAAAAACATAAACACTATTGTCGGTACTAATCACACTCCCTCCCAGTTCTTACTACATGTATCTAGATGAAAGATCCAGTCCAAATGTTCTTAAATTTCATTAGTTTACTGTTAAATTGTGGTTAAGATAACAGAAAAATACATTACTAGATGCTTCACAACCTGCGTATTTTATCTTTTATATTTCGTTATTGGGATCAAACAGAAACAGCCATGCAGGAAAAACACACACAGAATTTATCCATGCTTTTCTATTGTTGGTACGTGATGATACAACATACCAGCACCTTTCCTGATGGTAGCACATTAGTTTACAAATTCAGAAGATGGCAAAATATATCTTATTATCACAATGCGAAACAACAATACAATTTTTTTTACTTTTTAATACGCATACAAGCCACATTTTCAACTTTACCTGCTGTCATGTAGTAAGTACCAGTACTTCTATTTTGTCATGAGGTAAGAACTAGTACTATTTTACAAGAAAAAGGACTGTAAATGCATATTCAAGATTACATGTACAAGTACATATCTCAATTACTCTGTATTGTACACTGTTATGGACTAGGTGTTATGATTAAAACTTTATATATGAATGGTACTCACAGCTGTCTGATTCCCGAGGTTTCTTTGATGCTTCATTATTTCCAGTGGCATTCGTTTCATCTGTTAAGACACAATAAACACATATATGCTGCATTATCATTGCAATTTAAGTTTACTGTTTCCCTAAATTCAAAATATGCATAACGTGCCTCATACAATAAGAATATGTCACACTTCTATCACTATCATGACTGAAATGGCACATGTAGCAGTGAACATACTTTTCACCAGTCAGCAATCCCTCAATAACTATGACATTTATAAATTTTCTACCAATTCACTGTAGCAATGAGAGGTTACATATTTCACATATTTACAAGCAATGATATACATAACAGCACTTACCACCAACACACTTAAACACTTCTACTCTCTCACATTATGTAACATGCTGCATGAATTGCAAAGATATGACAAAGCTATGACAAGATATGACAACAACAGATACATACACATTTTGCTCTTATAAAAATAATATTTAACACACCTGCAATAACAATCAAATGTGGAAAAGTGAATGACTAGCAACATACGCAGTGGATGCTTGAACTACGTTACAGTGTTCTGGCTAAAGTAATATACTAAACATAAGCAGTATTATAAAGTTCCTTATACAGAGGTTTGTGCAGAAGTTGCAATAAGTTCTCTGCCCCTAACAAAACATTACACTGTCCTGAACTATAAGTACCTCACAGCAAGCAGGCATGGTGTTATATTACTGTATTAACATGTCTATTACGTTCTCCACACATGGTAATAGCAAAGATGTTCCTGGGCACAATGCCATGAGGACACATGTGATGAAATGAGGTACACATATAAAATTTCTTAAGCTTCAAACTAGACAGAGTTTCATGGTCAGCTTTACTCTCTAGCAGCATTACTCCTATGGACAGTACAGCCAGTACCTATTGGATGGGAGCTGGGGTGTATGCCAGAATAATACTGGATGAATATGGTCCGAAAAGAAGTTATCACCCCTTCCACTGCCACAAATTTAACACCAGTTCTCCAGTTCACTACTCATGGCAAGATAGGAAATGTCTGTATGTATAATGTAACATTGAGGCATGTTCATGTAACCCCTGTTGCAGCAGAAAAGCAGTATTACATATTCCAACAGCATGTGTTTGCAGCCTTATACTCAGCGTGAAATGCGAAGGCTCCATATTGTCATCTGTTGCCTGCCAGGTTCTACAATATTTTTTCACGTTATCTCGTAAAGGGAACGATCATTGAAAAAACATTACTGGACCTAAAATGTGTGTTCTGGTTTCCTCTACAACTTATGAATCGAACATTTCTCATTCTAAGAATAACTGAAGGAGATATGATAACAAATGTGTATTGGTCTTCATGTTAAGTACTCATTATTCTTGTCGGATTTTAATGCAACTTAAATTTTCTCAACAGATTTTTGAAAAATACTTGTATCTCAAATTTCTTAAAAATCCATCCAGTGGGAGCTGAGTTCTTCCATGCTGACAGACAGACAGCTGCACAAGATGAAGCTAACAGTCACTTTTTGCAATTTTGCAAAAGTGCCTAAAAATGATTGAGCTATTACTTTAATATCCATATTTGCTATGGGTAAATGTCACCTCCTTATACTCAATCAAATTCCTTCATTTTCAAAACTATCAGACTAAATCTGGCAAATCACAATTGCCAAGTTACCTCCGCATGTACACATACATGCAACTGCAAGGGACTGACTGACCAGAACAGTTATGCGGGTAGAACATGTTCTGACAGGTACAGAACCTGTATTGAACCTTCATTTGGGCATCCCAAACTCCTAAATAACAATCAAGTCAACAGGACTAAGTTCCTGCTGACTGCCTGTAAAGTAACATGTCATGCTTCAACAGTGAAAGGGCCATGTGTTGATTAGCGAAGAATTATTACTGGTCATCGCAGCGTATATATCTTTTATATTAATTTCTATACTTCTTTCTCTTTCTGTATTTTAGTTACTTCACAACATCAGAATTGCAAAACTGAACAATGCTAAGGCCGATTTCATCACCTACGCTGCAACATACACCAGAGTTTGCCACACGAATTCTTCTACGTACAGGTCAACAGGATATTTCTATCAGAACTACCCATCTGTTTCTTCAACCATCTCCTGAAATGCCACATACTCTCCACCGTAAGTGTATGACCTCCAGTTGATGGGCTGATGAAACTGTGATGATAATGATTCACTGTATATTGCTGTAAGCCAGCACTGGGCCCCACAGAAGGTACACCATGAATTGGAGATTATGTTTAAGCCACAAAGGATCACTTATTGGCAGCCTGCAGCAAAGTTGTGCCACTTGAATCCAACATTCTCATTAGGAACAACTCCTATGTTGTACAGCATATTTCACTAAACATGCCCTGATGAGGCAAGGTGATTTGTGCAACTGGTGTAGTGAATATTGTTGACATCCAATGTCATGGCAAATCCTCCATTTGTACATATACCAGATAACCTTATTTAGCTGAATGACATCTTTCACTGGATGAAAAAGAGATATGAGAATGAAGAACAAGAATGTGAAAAAATATATGTTCTGGAATAATATGAAGGGTTCTTAGCATGTAACAACCAAAAGATGTTAGATAGACATGACACATACTGTGTAATGTACAGATTCCAAACATATTACACAGCCAAGAGGTCCTACAGAGACACAGCAGATTTTCTGAACAGTTTAAAAAATTATAACACAATTAGAGAGGCAAGAGGTGCTGAAAGACATGACTGATGTCACGCAGTTTGGACTGGGTGGCAACATGTTACAAGAGCTGCTAGCGACATACCACACATGTTGCATGCTTTAAAGAGTTCAGAAACGTTGGAGATACCAGGAACATAATTATGATGACAACAGGTACTACATATTTTGAAACAATGGTACACATTCTGAGGAGGCTGGCAACCTACTGCACAGCCAAGACTTCAGTCAACACTATACTTCAAAAACTGCATATTTCTGACAATGATACAGTCACCTCCAACTGCCATAATGTTTACTAAAGAAGGATGACCTACATGAATTATCACAGATCAGCGAGAAACTGCACCTCATGTTATCTATCCAATTTTTCATGTGCGTCATCCCTGTTGTGAGGCACTCGCTGGCCTCCCTCCACTGCATCTAGTGATACAGGGGGAGGCGAAGTCAGTGGCACATCACCTCTGGAGTTTGGGGTGTTGGTCTTACCTTCACCCCAATCAAGGACACACTTGCTTATTGACGCGACTTCAGAAGTCTGATCCCATAGTTAATATGGGGGTCAACATTATGAAGCCAGTCTTTAATCTGGAACCCAAATATAGGGTCACTATGTTAACTAGAGAGGAATGGACCAGAAGCCCCAGGACTCCTCATGTGGTTGAAGGGCTTGTCTTGTTTACAGATGGGTCCAGGACTGCAGAAGGGACCGGGGCTGAGGTCTATGGGCAATCTACAGACAGAAGACTCAGCATCTCTCTAGGAAAACATGTTACAGTCTTTCAGGCTGAGGTACATGTGACATTATCCTGTGTTCATGAAATTGAAACTCAGGACCAGCCAGAGAAATATGTTAGTATTTGCTCTGATAGTCAGGTGGTTCTAAAAGCACTCCAAGCTGCCAAAACAACATCTCCTTTGGTACAACAGTGCCAGAAGGCGTTGAATGATATCTCTACCCGATATGCTGTGGCGCTATATTGGGTCCCTGGACATGCTGGAGCAAGAGGAAATGAAATCACCGACATGCTCACAAGGGACATTCTGTTCAATGGTTTGTTGGACCTGAGCCCTTCTTGAGGCTATCTAGGCAGAATACAAGAAGAAAGATGAAACGCTGGATGGAAAACCAGCATCTGGTATTGTGGCATGGTCCTTGTAGTACATAGAGACAGGCTCGAAAATTGATCTCTGGTCAAGACCTGGCTACAAGGGTCCGATTATTGTCCTTTAATAGGACACAATCCAGGATTGTTATTGGCCTGCTTACTGGACATAACACTTTGAGAAGACACTTACATATAATGAAGCTGAGTAATAACCCAATTTGTAGGAACTGCAGTACGGAGGAGGAAACCTCAGTCCAAATTTTGTGTGAGTGTGAGGCCTTGGCCTCACTTAGACATACATATCTGGGTTCCTTCTTTTTGGACCCAGAGGATATTAGGAAACTAAGTATAGGGGCCATCTGGAACTTTGCTAAAGGAACAGGGCTCCTTTAACTTAGTATAGAACATGGGGCACAAAGGGCCTGTCTTAAGGCCTGGGTACATCAGGCCCAGAAGGGCTTGAACCCAAATACAATTCAATTTAATTCAATTCAAATCCCCATTGTGTTAATATTGATACATAACAATAAAACATATCATTATCTATCCAGGTATAGAGGATGGAGTTTAGAAAAGGGGATTTTTTTTTTTCCTAGAATATGCATGAAAGAGAATACCCTTGAAAAATACAAGATTTCAAAATTCCTAACAATTCTGAAGAAACCGAAATGTGTATCAACAGCGAGCATATTCACAGATACTGAAAAACCACTGAAATTTCAACTTGTAGTCTAATATATACAGCATGTAATCTAGTGCTAAAACTTATTAGAAGCCACTAACAAAGCTACATTAAGAAGGTTAATTGTGCACTACTACTTCTGCCAAGACACAAATACACTGAAATATGACATGAAGAAAGTTGATCAGATGAGGAAGCAATTAACATTAAAGTTTAAACATGTAATGCAATTTGTTAGGGCAGTGCATTCACAGCAGTGTTGCCGAGGATTTAGGTCTTCTGGGATGACACACCATGCACCATGGTGTATAATTATCTATATTTTGTAGGATCATAGTGCCTTCATCTTCAGGGACAAGTAGGGAAGAGAAGGACTGCTTAACCCCACATATAAAGATTCAAATTTTCTGGGCTGTTATGCAATGTTGACTGTAAATAGGTACTGATGTTTCAGACAATTGTAGTGCCTTTTTTGGGGGGAGGATCAAGCAAGCCTAAAAGAGTACGACTGCTTGATCCTGAAGATGGAGGCACTATAATCCTCTGAAACATCGGTAATTATTTACAGTTGACATGGTGTAACATCCCACGGTAATCAACTATAGTACAGTCTAAATTCATACATTAAAGTTAATATTTTGAAGAATCTCAGACAACTGTCAGTATGCACCCAGGCCTACTTTATACCGATGTATTAAAAAGCATTACAGTCATATCTGGGAAGGCAACTCTGACATTCAGATTATCAGTAAACAAGTCTGCACGAGATTTAAGGCTGTTGTCATGGTGGTATTGAGATTATGGCATTCTGGGATTCTACACCTTCTAGTATGGTACATAGGTACTGATGTTTCAAACTTGCTGCCACCATCTTCAGGGTGGAAAAAGGAAGATGGGGGCAGCAAGCACTTCCAAAATGTTGGCATCCATTTACCAAATTACACTGGATCACATGTCAGAAGACCATAATCCTAAGGTATTGTTATTATTTCCATACACCTGAACTTTGGAATCTTAAATTTAAATTTTTTAACAAACAATAACCTCACACATTTCTTCCTTAAATTGCAGACTGTTTCACAGGACTAACCAAAAGCCAATTAAATTACTGTAATAAGTCAATTAATTAGCACACCAACTAATGCACATACACAAAATTTTTACATTAAAATATTTAAAATCACTCCAACATGTTTCGATCCTAAGATCATCTTCAGGGAGCTACACTGTTCCTTGCTAAAGTCACATATTTAAGAACACTCACTGATTAATTTCCTTATATTAACTTGGTGTTGTGGCAGCATGT
>Ga0123355_10006832_pt1 | contig 16978 bp, 7 predicted proteins | sample TergutEmb28metaG_3_FD_89872 | JGI IMG/M metagenome (GOLD analysis project Ga0123355, IMG submission 89872) | Embiratermes neotenicus P1 segment gut microbial communities from Petit-Saut dam, French Guiana - Emb289 P1 | ecosystem: Host-associated > Arthropoda: Insects > Digestive system > Gut ...
AACATGTAGGAGTGAATTTTAACCAACAATTATATGTTTTTAAAATATTATATGTGAAATACTATATGTGATATATTAAAAAATATAATAAAAAGTGCAATTAGTTGGCCATTTATATATATGTACATACCATATTTACCCGAATGCAAGATGAATCTAATCCATGATAACCCCCCAAATAAAACACGTCTGCCAAGGGAATATGTATTTATCCAAATCTAAGATGACCACCAAAAAATAAAATGTCTGCCAAGAAAATATATTTTGCTATTAATTTCATACATTTAATACACAAAGCATGTCAGATTATATCTACCTTTACCAATCAGTGTTCGTGTCTCCCTCTTCATAGACATTGCTTTTATCTTCCTCATACTTATACCTGTCTTCTTCACTGCCATTCCACAACATATCATCATTAGTCTCATCCACTACATTGGATATACAGCGCTTCTTAAAACCCTTCACAGCCTCTTCTGGTGAGATGTGCTGGCATACTGTTATGATCACATCAACTAAATAATACATTTATATTTCTTGGTTTCAACTTATTTGAACCTATGAAGATTAACAATTTTCCTCATAGATTGTGCTAGTGATGTTCAGAATTTTAAATACACATATTCTGAATTTCTGTGTCCGTGTTTGTATCACTCGAGTTCATGGCTCCTTTTATGGCTTTAATTTGTAGATTGGTCTATGTTTTACTGTTTGAGTCTTGTAGTTAACTTCTAATTTTTCTATAGCCATTTTCTTGTTACTAGGTCTGTTCTCAGGTGCATATCTTAACAATTTTACTGTTTGTATGGTGCCCAGTGACTGAGAATAGCTCAATCTAAGGGGTCTACCAGATTAGGCACTTCTTTGCCTGAAAATGGAAACAGAGCCACTTCCTGAAAAAAACTGTGTTTCTTCAAACATACAGATGATGGACACATCCAAAAAAAGAAGATGATGCGTCAGTTAGCTTTAATTCTGCTCTGTTCTGTCTTCTATTTACACATGGCAATTTGGCAATGCAGGCCTTGGTTTGGCTCCACATGGTCCAGTTCAGAGTGATTCATTTTGGCACAGTCCAGTTTGGCACTTCATACGCTAATTTAAGATGATCTCACATATTTAAGCACAAAATTTAAGGGGGGAAAAAAAACTCGTGTTACATTCAAGTACTCTTACATCAGCCCAGAGGAGGGTAAATGGTTTGCTCGATGTATTGTTGGTGTTGACTGTTGTTGTTATATGTAATTGTGGTCTGTAATCGTGTAACACTGCCACCGGGTATACACCCAATTGCAGTTAAATAAATATCATATATCATAAATAAAATATACACGGCATATATAATGTGGTATGTGTGCACACGCGCGTGTATGTGTGTGTGTGTGTATGTATATATATATATATATTGAAAATTCCTATATGAATTTCACGAATAGTATTTTTCATATTACTCACCTACATGTTTCACTTACTTTGGGCTGAAGCCTATGTCCATATATGTAACTGTAAATGTAACTGTAAATTCTAAGCTTAAATGTTCCTGATGATGGTGTGTTCATCATTATCACCACCTCTATTCTGTTTCATACATTCAATCATGGATACATACAATGAACATGATTACAATGGCTGTATCACAAGCTGTGAGTAGTGTCATATTACATTTTAGCGACATATGGTAGACTAACAATAATACTGAGGGTGGAATAATCTCTAATCTCCAACCTGAAACAGCAATCCAACAAGTGTGTAAAAAAGTGTACCCACAAACTGCAGCAACAAAATGGTGATCAATGACATTTCATTTCACCAGTGTGCTTTGACTAAGTTGCATGTACAGGAGAACAGTTTGGCCAAAGACACTGTTGATACACTTCACCAAGTGCATGCAGATGTGTGCACCAATGATGGCAGTATGTGACATTGGGTGAGACACTTGAATGATGAAAACATGAACACAGTGAATCTGCCTTGCAGTGGACAACCATGACTTGTCACCAGGAAGTTGAAGCAATCATCAAAGATGGCTGAATAGTGATAGATACAGATACTGCAGCAAAGCTTTTCATTTTAAACCAATGCTGTGCAAGAGACATGAACTCTCGGACAGCCTACTGTACAGTCTGCTACCACTTGGTTTCCACTTGCTAACACATGAACACAAATGGACAGGTATTATTGTGGCTTCACAGTTTCTAGAAAGACATGCTGACAAGGGTGACAATCTCTACTGAACTCTGTGACTGGTAATGAAAGCTGGGTCAACTACTCCAACCCCAAAACAAAGTGACAAAGCATGGAATGGCATTACATCACATCTCTGACAAAGATGAAGACAAAGTAGAAGCAACAGGAGAATGAGAAGTAGAAGAAGAAACAGGAGGAGGAGAAGGAAAAGGAGGAGAAGGACGGTGAGGCCAAACCAATGCCTTCAGCTGGTAGTTGCAGGAAGAGTCTTCTGGGACACCAACGAATTATACTAGTGGATTTTCTGCCCAGAGGGGAAACCACAAATGCCACTCATTGCATTCAGATGCTCCAAGAACTGTTATGTGCACCTTGTGACATGCACTGCCAAGGAAACACACACATCCTTCAACACAAAAATGCATGACCCTACACTGAACATATGCTGTTGGAGACAATTCCAAAATATGACTGAAGTTCTTACCCATCATCCTGACAGTCTGAAAGTTGGTCCCCCAGACTACCACCCATTCAGAACCTTGAAGGATTACACAAATTCGTGGATACTAACAGGAATTTTGTGGAAAAGTGGCAGAACATTTCCAGTTACTGCGAACAGTAACTGGAGAATATCTTTTACTTTTGCACATGTTCATTCACTTCAATGTGATGAAAATGTGGTCGTTACCTTTGGTATGGTCCTACAATTCTTGATGCTGTCTCCCATCTCGAGTTTTTTCCAAACAAACTTCAGAAATTGCAACTACTTCCATACTGCTAACATCAAACATTATCAGTGATGACGATGATGATGATGATGATAATTACATTGTTAAAAATATCAGTCATCATTAAAATGTATATCACTGTGAAGGTCTGGGTTTGATCGCAGGCTAGTCCATGTAAGATTTATAGTGGATGAAGTGGTAGTCAAACAGTACTTCAGTTTTCCCGACAGTATCATTCCAACGATGCTCTATACTCATATTTCACCCATCTACCAATGACAAAACATAGTCTTAGCAACAAACAGTGTCGTTAAAAACACATCTCTTTTTTAAAAACATCTTGTTCCTTCAATCTAAAAGTTGTGTATACAAAATATTAATACTTGAAAACAAAGAAAACCAGCCCAATTTTGTATTAAAAATTCAATACAAATATGCTAGCAATGAGTCTAAAACACATTAATCAATAAGCACAGCTGTAACAAAACAATCTGTTACACAGCACATCACTCACAGTAACTGCCGCCAGAATACTTGAACATCGACTAACTGATTAGGTATCCCAGACCAGACCACAATATCTCATACATAATGCGTTAGAAAAATTTTGAAGATTCGCACTTGGAACCTTTTGGGATAAATTCTTGCACTGTATCCCCTGTTAACTAACATCATCCCTATCATCTGAAATACGGATTGAAATTCAGGCATTCCCCAACTTTTGCACTTCATATGAATTTAAACAATTTAATTTTCTGGTAACAACAAAAAAAAAATTATGGGTAAGGTAAATGGTATTAAGGTTAATTTAATTACATATTTTCCAATGAAAACTAAAGGAAGAAAAACCAAAGAATTAAAAAAAAAAAGTGTTAATGATTCTGAGTTACCATGAATAATCTTGGGAATACAGCTATCATGAAGCTGTAATCTGGATGTTGTCAGAGCAATAGACACAATTTGTTCACTAATTCTTAAAATACTTCCATCACTTAAACGGGTTCTGTACTGTGCATTCCAAATTATTTGATGGCTACAACATCTATCTGTCATAACATGCTCATCAGGCATCAGACATGACGATGAGTAAAGGTGTGGGTTGATCAAGAATATCTGAGTCACAGTTTACTTTAGTAAAACTACAGCATTTTAAGCCACCCTGAATTATTTTCTCTAGAGTCGGATCCTCCAGGTTGTATGCAGAAATTCCAGCAAATCCTTCCACTATTCATTGTGTCTGAGGTAGACCTGCTTCGGAATGGCCTGCAGCGACCATGTTGAATTCAGTTGGATCTCTGTGATTTCATAAAATACTTCCATTTTCAGGGTGATCTTGAGCCTGGGAAAGAGGATGAATTCACAGGGGGCCAAAACAGGCAAGGTAGATGCGAAACCACAGCTGAGCCAACAATGCTGACACTCAGGGCCACTGGGCAAAGTGCATTGTTGAGGTGAAGAATCCAGGTACTGGAAACAATCTGCTAGGTAGTTTCTGATGAACTGCATCTTGAAGGCATTGCAGAACCGTTTTGTAAACAGTACAATTCATGCTATGGCCCGTGGGAACAAATTCATGATGCACCAAACCCTGGACATCAAAAACAGCAGTCAGTATTGTTTTGATTTTTGACTGAAAGTGTCACCATTTTTAAAGAGGGAATACCATTCAAATATGAGCTGAGTCAGTTCCCTGAAGACGAGGACACAGATGGTCCTTGAAATGTTCATTTCCTCGCTGCTTGACCACCTCATGCAGCTGCTTGTCTGAGAATATTTTACTGTACCAGTCGCCATGCTAGCTGTAAATTACATACCATTCAAACGTCTTGAACTGATTGCTTGTTGTGGCATCTTGTACATATCTGTGGCCATTCTACCAAGTTTCCAATAAAACATAATGCAAAAACTTTGCTCTGCAACACATCCACTTCACAGTATTACAGTAGGGAAAACATCTTGACATTGTAGAAAACCTCATTCACGACTGTGTCAACCATCCCCCCCCCATTTCTTGGTATGCTGTGTCAAAAGCTGTTGCCAAATATCCTACACAGCTGTCACTTCAGTACCATTAGTAGTCAACCAGAAAATTCTGTTCAACCTTCATAGTTTTCTTTGTAAGTGTAGAAAAAATCATCCATTTTCTCAATATACTACTGCTCCTGTTACTCTAGAAACTCTATCATCTGAGACAAGTGAAGCAAGTCAAAGTATCCTAATGTTTGAAAGGTCAACTGTAACTCTCTCCAGGATGTGGATCACCACTCTCACCCAGTAGCCACACGCCATCTCTTAAGACATTTTTATAAAAGTTCATGCTTCAGTTTCCTTTACATTTTTTTATCAAGAGATGGAAGTCACGCGACTATGACTACAGTATCCATTTTGTTATTGATATATAGCAAAGAAAATCTAAAAACAAAACAACAATGCAACAACAATTACCTTTCTGCCAGTGCAAGCAGGAGGATGCCATTTTAAGACTGAATTTGTGGTAAGCCTGACAGCCAGTCTGAACATGTCGGTGTAGAGAAAAAATATCTGCCCCTACCAATATCAAACATGTATGATCCAGCCGCTAGCCAACTTACTGCTATCGTAGCACAGCACAAGATAAAAGAAAGGGTGCTAGCATAATCAATGAATAAATCAAAACAAGCAGTTCAGGAGGCTGGGAATATCTACATGAAATGACAATAGGCAATTTAGAGGTCTGGCATGATCAACAATGAAGTAAGACGAGACAACTTAGTGGGCAGTGATAATCAACAATAGAATGGAAATGGCCAACTTAGGGTAAGGTACGATCAGCAATGAACTGATAAGCAGGCAACCTGAGAAGCTGGCATGATCCACAATGGAATGTAAACAGGCAATCTGTGCTCTGGGATGATAAACAATGCAATGAGAGAAGCTTCGGTGGATGGTATGATCAACAATGTAATGAGAACAGGTAAGTTATTGGGATGGAAAAAGACCGGGAAGAAGAATTAATACTACTGTGTAAATGTGTAATATTCATAACTTTGTACCAGTGTGGTATACACAAAAACTCAAATAATTTAATTATGCCCTTTGGCAAAAGTCCTGCCTGTGAATGCTACCATGACAGGAATTGGCTGAGTCAACAGTTTATCACCTGGCTGCTAAACAGCCACCCCTTTTAATCTACTTATCTATTTATGTTTATATCTCATGTACAAACACCATATATTGTTAACGACGGTTCTGACCATTCATGACATCATGTTCACAGCTATGACTCACTAACTGGGCACCATACGATATAACTGGGCCCAATTTAAACTGACTAAATCTCATATAAACACAGCACTCTAAATTTACACAGTTTCTTTCATAAGACTTGCAATTTGTGGCATAGGTCACATGTCAGTAAAACTCAAGATCCAAATCTGAATTACTTCCTTTCCTTTTTATTTCCTAGCAGCTACAACAGTACAAACACAACACGCCCAAACACTGTTAAAAAATACACAGAAAATAAGTACATTATCAGAAGCCTTCAACCAGGTGATGGGATAAGGTTAAATTCACTTCAAATGTCAAAATTCACACAAAAAACAAAGCTGACAGACGGGTGACCAAATGCAACATGTCACATTTGAAACAATACTGTTTTATAAGTTACAGAAATGCAGTCCTTGAAGAACACAACAAAATATTAATATCATCACAACAGAGCTCTACAGGTACCTAACAGATGAACACTTAATCTTAACTATAACACAGTGAGAAAACATTTACAGTCCCACCAAACCTGTGGGTGGTACCATAACAATTATAAAGCACCCCACACCAAATATGAGACTGAGACAACACACTCACTACATTACACAGAAGAGGTCTTAATAAGCAACTACGCCTCCCAACAAACTTCCAGCTGGTAAGGGTGTTCTACAGAGCAGGGGTGCACAAATCCCAAGCACCAACTTGCCAAGGCAACTACATTTTGTACAGTGGTGCCTAATATTTGTGGGTCCTTAGTGTGGAATTCGTTTCATGTCACCCTTCTAGGACCTACAAAAATTTAAGGTGGCTACTAGATTTTCTTTAAAAGTTTGTGCACCTCTAATACAGTGTATTTTTGTTACTGGATTGCTACCTGTATTGTGGATGATACCATTGCTGCATAGTAACTGATGCTCTGCAGTGCTCAGTATGATAATACAAATTATATATTTACCATGCTGATATTCAAAACAAATGCAATGAAAGATGAATAAAGATATCTCAACACAAGTCACTCACTCAAACACATATGCTGCTGACAGCCCTTCTTATCGCAGCACTAACCTGCTTTGTGTGCTACTCATACCACATTAACCAACGAGGCTTGGCAGTATAAATAGTGCAACTGTTGTCAAAGAAATGTCACAGCCATGCTTCACATTAAGTTTAGTTCCTGAAGACATGTCTTTTTAACTGGTCTAAAATAATCAGACCAACACATTCAAACACAGTTGTTAATCTGACCCCAAAACCAAAAATGAAATATATACATAAATTGTTAACAATTTTACAAATACTGTACTGAAAGTCATGAGCATTGTGGAATTATAAATAAATGCCAAGCAATACTGCAATGCACAATATATTAGTTCCATATACTGTCTCAGACAAGAATGAAAATCATGTTGCCTACCCCCAGCAAATGGTCATATTTGAATGAAAGAAAATGGCTGGCAAGGACATGTCATTTTGGAAAATTGTGTTACAGTATTTCTTGTTAAGGAGGAAATCCACACACATGATGTTCATGGATGACTTCATCATGCATACAAAAATGCCTGCATGGGTGCTACAAGTGTCAAGACAATGGGTAAAGCATTTTAAAGATGGACATAGATATTGCTTATCAGCCCCAAGATGGTACTTGCAAATTGCCTCTACTGAAACAAGGGGCAAATTGATGGGGCTCATCAGAGAGAATCAAAATCAGGGAAATGGCAGCAGAGATTGGAACAGGGCACTGTGCACTCCAGCAGAAGGTGCAGAGTTTGGAAAATCAGAAAGTCTGTGCCCTCTGGGTTTCTCGCTTGCTGACAGAAAAGCACAAATTTCAGAGAGAGAAAAAAAGTTACCTTACAACTGTGGAAAGGTATGCTGTTAAAGGTGATGGCTTGCTTCACAGCACTGTAATGTGTGATGACAGCTGGTTTCATCACTTTGATTTGGAAACAAAATGACAATGCATGGAATGGCATCACTGCTCTCCCCCCAAATAAGCCAAAAACAATGCCCTCGGAGCATAAGACCATGGCAAGTGTATTTTTTTTTTGGGGTGGGAGGGATGATGATGATGATGAAGGAAAAATATTGGTCAAGTATATACCAGAATGGGAAACAATCAATGCTGCTTGTTACCTTCAAGCACTCCAGAATCTTCATCAAGCAATGTGTGACAAACATCCATGGAAGGAAAAGATCATCCTACAACACAGCAATGTATAGCCCCACACTACTCATCTGTGAATGCAAAGGTTTCAGAAGAAGAGCTGTGAACTTCTCCTCCATCCACCCAGCAGTCCAGACCTAACCACTCACACTACCATTGGCTTGAGTTCATAAAGGATAAGATACAAGGCCAGGACCGCATGACCTGTGAGGTAGTCCAGGAAGTCTTCCATCATTGTTTATTAATTGATGAAACACAGCTCCACTGTTAGTAGAACCTCAAACTTCTGAAAGGGTGGCAAAAATGCACTGATTGCAATGGGAATTTTGCACAGAAGTGAATACAGTAACAGGATTTCACTGATGTAGTGCTTCCCTATTCATACCTTTGCCTGACTGTGAAATCAGTTCTCTCATGACTTTCAGTATGGTCCTTGTTTTTCCTGTTTCCTGTAGCAGCTCTAATAGATAATACTATAAAAATGTTATGAACTTTACAGCATCCTTTTACCACATCCACTACTATAAACATAGCGGATGCGATTCAAATCCTCACTCAGTTTTTTTACATTACATTAGTAAATCTTAATATTCTGTCTTGTTTAATATTTCTCCTATTACATACTGTGATACTGTGACAGAACAGGTACTTGTGCTCATTACTAACAAGCCTACGCTTGGTTTTCATCACCTCTGTGCAGATACTGTACATCTTACATTCTATTTTAACTTGTGTTTGGTACTTGAAATAACAAAATGCACTCCACACTAATAGTGCGTCAAAAAGAGACAGCATAAATCCCAGTCACGTGAACCTGAAAAACTTGAAATCTGGCACAAAACAACTTATTTCAATAAAATATCAAAGTACTAATCAATAAAGAATTAACTAAATTTTATAATGTGCATCAACCACATTATAGTACACAAAAAATACATCAAGTACTCATGCTTAATATGTGGAAACAATTATACATCACAAACAAGATGACTTGCCTCTTTTGCAGCCCATCTGCTATGATACCAAGTATTCAGAACATAAGAAGAGGAAAATAAGAGACTGCATGAGACCACATAAAGTGCTGCACTTGGCATAGATTTTAAGCCATGATAATAGAAGGCTGGAGGCTGGATTTCAACTGGAGGGTAATAATGAATCACTAAGCAATAAGGTACTTTTTTATCTCCAGTATTACGCGGCATATCCATTTTACTTGTTTTAACAGATTACAGTGTAGGAGTATGGGATTTAAAATTCCCAGGTACTCTGAAGCTGGGAGCCAGATTTTAACTTGGCATGAGATTTAAATAACATTACTATTAAAAAAAAATAACATTTGGCCAGCTGGAGCATGTGCTTGTGCTGTAGCATTAATTTCAATGCAGAGCAGGTAAAAGTTAAACAATACAGACACACAGATAAAAACATCGTTAACAACTTATGCGACATCACTGTACTGTCAATGACATATCTGCTCATGTGTAACATGAAGTTATAGGCATAGTTTCTACATAAGGTAAAGGTAAAGTGCACCCTTGCACAGGCACTGAGGCTCTGTACAGGCCGTATGGGCCATAGGGGGAGTAGAGGTATAGCTCTACTCTTTCTTGACAACAGCACTAGAAGGGGGTGAGGGGTCAGCATCATGCCCCGACTGCTCTTTATCCCCGGAAAGACCTGGTACCCATTGTGCAGGAGGCTGGGTGGGCCCCAGGGCCGGTCCAGACAGGTGCGGAAAATCTTGCCCCCACTGGGATTCGATCCCTGGACCGTGCAGCCCGTAGCCAGTCACTATACCGACTACACAACCCAGCCCATAGTTTCTACATAATGTACATTAATATGGAGCTTAGCTCTTAATAAATTAACATCTGACAGAATGTTTTACCAAATATTCATCTGAAGTTGATATCGTACCAGAATGGCATCAGGGACACTATGTAATTATGAACACAAACTAATATTCACACTGAATCAGAAGGTGGCTGACAGACAGTGGCAGTTATTCAGTCTTAATTAAATGCAGAACATGGTAGTTCACAGTTTTATGACATACAACACAACATCCACAAACTGCAACTATGCTTCCTAATGGAAAATCAAAATGTCTGTATTGTTTAAAAGAAATTACAAAAAATAGTGTGTAACATAAAGTTAACTTAAACTTTCTCATAAAAATATCTCTTAATTAAACTTCTTTTCACTAACTGAGCATTATACATTCCAGAGGGATTTTCTGCAACCTTACAGCTATGACTCAAATGCCCAAAGGACAGAGGTAATTGTAGCAGCCACGTTCTTATTAAGGTTACAGCAAAGATCATCACTGAGATCGACATGAAAACATGTAGCTACTCAAGGTTTATGACTTTAATCTTCATAAACAACAACAAAAACCTCAAGTTACGCATAACTCAAAGTTGCCAAAACATAGAAATGGTCTAATAGGTGAGGTCTCAGTGTCTCATGGCTGTAACTATTTTGTACTGAGATGTGACACTGTGTAGTCTGACACTTCAAAGAACCTGCTGCCTCTGTCATAAGGGCAGATGAATAAACTGCACACAAATATGTGGAGGACCCAGAAACAGAGTAGGCCAGTTTAAGGTTCGGGCCAAACCAAGGGGGGGGGGGGGAAATTACACTGGAAGTGTTTTACTGCTCTCCTAAATAATCCCTCCCCCCACTTTCCAACCTGTAACTATATCCTCCACACCCTTTCATACATGAAGCTTATGCATCTACTCTGATGATCAAGACTATCCAGGAATACATAACTGTTCACTCTATATCTATGAACCTTGGTTCTAGACAACGTTAAAAAAATCTTATTTTCCCCAGTGACTGCAATACAAAAGACTTTTCATATGTTCACTCTTTATTGTCCCTAGAAGTTAGAATTTATGAATTTTTTTCATAAAACACACATATATATAAGATTTCTCTGCAGCTTAGAAAGAGTTTTACAACCAGTCATTATCAAGATATTGTACGTGGTGAGATTTAAAACTGACATTTCTCAAATGTCAGTGTATCAACATTTACCATCAATTATGCCCTAAAGTCAACATACAACTCTTTCTACAGTAACCACTCATATCTCACACGACACAACCCGAATATTATGAAAACCAATAATGGCCAGACATTAATATGTATGTAGGTCTTTATGTAGAGTGTCTGCCGCTATTGTCAAATTTAAACCAAAATCAGAATCAGTGACCAATTTTAATAAAAATCCCAGATACTCAGTTTCATGAAAATCTGTTCAGAAGGAGCCAAGTTGCTCCATGTGGACAGACAAACATGAGAAAGCTAAAAATTGCTTCATTACCTCAATTAATTTTAATAGTGCGTACAACTCCATTTCATATAAGACAGAAACAGAGAACAATAACAATACACATCACTACACATATGTTACTTTTAAAACCTAAAAGGCCTCAGATCTATGTGGAGGCACATGCATTTTGATTCACGTAAGTAAAGCACTACTTTTGCTGCACATTACAAACAACAGCTTCTCTACTTCAATTAAAAAACTACATCACAGCACACCTTATCAGTATCCTCCTTTATTATTGTCATGAATGCCGAATTTATATAGTTTTTCCTTTTTACAAAATCCAAATTTGTATAACATTTTATCATATTCGATATTGCCAGCTTAGCTAGAACATACCAGTTCATTACACTCTAAAGTATGCATGAACTTGACAAGTGATGCAAAAGTTTATTAAACTTCAAAGAATGCATGATCTAAACAGTCTGCCTCTATACAATCCCGCACAAAGAAGTGATTGCTCACACTCGTTTGCCGACGGTTACATGCCTGTTTGCTGAAGAAAAATTTTTAACAGTATAGCTTTGGAACAGAGTTGTTGCTACAACAAATTTTAATTTCAACTGCTTCCAACTGTTTAAAGGTAAGTCATGCTGCCTGCATTGAGATTATTTTCCCTTTCAAAATTCCAAGTTGAGCAAACTTGGCAAACTAAGCTATTTTACAGTCTAAATTTGAGCTATACCAGATTATAACAAGAGGCGAGACAATTATTTTAATAATTTTCTTGCTGGATATTGTATAGACAACTTACTAAAATAGTATATTAGTTTGTTAACACTTTAAACGATTATTTTGATTGCACTATATAGTCCTTGACTTCCCAAAAATAAGGCGTGTTAGAATTTTCTAACTGGTGGCAGCCTACCTAGATTTTACATTAACACTGCGAGAGTAAAATTGTTGAAACTTCATGAACATAAATAGTGCCTGTGTGAGTATTATAATTTGGAACCTCATCATCAATAAACTGGCACTACATTATTACATATTTATCTCCTACATGTTTTGGTTTACTGTCAGGGAATTCATATTGGAGTACAACAAACGAAAGTGCCAAAGACTTTTTACACTCACATACAATAACTGTTTTGCTGTCACTGTAGAAGTAGCCCATATATTCATGACATTAGGTTTCTGCAGCTGTCTTCATAAGTCAGACAATTGTAAACCGCATTAAAAGTGGCCACAAAAATAATGAAAATCGACAATGAAGCCATCAGTGAAATTCTGGTTGCTGACATTGACTCGAAATCAGGTTTGAGAGGATAGCAATCTAGAAGATGAATTAGGAGGAGGAGAAGGAGAATCAGAAGAAGAAGAAAAAGAGGAACAACAACATCAACAATAAAAACAACAACAATAACAGCAGCAACAGCAAGCCTCAGCAGAAGATGAACCACAGGGTGCAACAAGTGGCAGAGGATTACAAAGCTGTGGACCACTTCAAGGATGGAACATAAAATTCATCCTTTTGTCAGCCTAGCAAAAGGGGCTCCACACATCAACAAAGACTCCACTGTCTGGGTTGATGCTGTTTTTCACAGAAACTGGACTTTATACAGCTGTCATTACATAAAGAGTGTTTAGTCATTAAACCACATTCTACATAAATGTAACATTCATATTGTAAATATTTAGGTTAGGTTACATGTGTAAATTAATGTTCCATGTCAATCAATGCAAAAATCCTCAGCACTTTACAATGTTGTATTCCAACATAAAGTCTCTGAAGATAGTTCAAGGACCAACATCAATACACAATAATGGGTACTGATCAAGTTTGCTATAATGGTACATATTTAATTAAATTACAGTTTCTGTATACGATACATAATCAATATATTTAAAATTTACAATTTCTATGTTTGCATATAAATAACTTCTCAGCAAGTGATGCATATTCTGCTAGGCCTACCATGATTCAGTGTGGCTGATGGTTACAAGTTGGATTGTTATTGTACTGAAATGACCCACACGTTAAATAGAAAAACACATTTAATTTCCCACACTGTCTGCTACTTACTTTAGGCACAGACGTCTCTTGTATGTGTTATTAAACTATTACAGAACAGTCCAAAGGACTAGGCCCAGCATAAAGGTCAGCATTATATCCACACTGATACAAGAAAGGGTACTCTAGCAGTGTACTGGTTGAGTTCATTCATAGTGCTGCTGTACCTACTCTGTTACTGCAGTGTATCATAATTACCTGGACCTGGAGCCAAAATTAGCAGATCCTGTTGACACCACCATTTCCTGATTGAGATGGGGTATCCCCATCTTTTTCTTCTACAGCTGGTGACCCTGGCCGCCGAGAATAAAACAGATCCGACACAAAAGCAGCCTGTAACAGTAAGAACCGGCATCAGAGCAGCCAACACTATAAGAACCTAACACATGATATTATCATGTCTGATAACAGATATTAAAACACATTTATGTGTGTTCAAATAAAGACTTCATTTCTTCCTCTTGGTGCTACATCACAATTCTTGCATGAGCCTCTATGTTTCATTTTTTGTATTGAACTGAAACATGTGAGAAGAGGGGAAAAAATAAGGTACAAAATAAGATTAACTTACAGTGTAATAAAATACTTAATCCTCTGAATTTTGACTTTACTGCACTGCATAGTAGCGCACTGCATCTATTGCACAGAGCAGAGCGGTCTGCAATAATGCTTTGTCTTACATATACAACACTCAATAGCAACATGTTGAAAAATGTTTTTATTAATTATTGCTCCAACAAGTTGTGGCCTTAATTCTTGGCCACCTTCAGGGAGTAAATATTTTTTTTGTGTGTGTGGCTTATATGTCAACTTATTTCATAGAAATTTTATGTATATGATTAAAATTATAATTAAAATTAAAATACTGAACTTCTTAAAATTAGTTTATACAATATTAAATTATTTTAAGTAGACAATGATGTAATATGTCGTATCCAAACATCTGTGATTAACCTTTCTTCAAATGAAATAGTCCCGCAATCCAGTTTCAGATACCTGGTGTTCCAGCTATGAATTCATTCATGATTATCCCTAAAAGAATACAGCTACCAAGGCAATAGTAAAATCCCTACTGATAGGTCATAACGAGTTACTGAAACATGTCAAGCAGACTGGTTATCCTTAATGGTCTGTCAAGTCCACCCAGTCTCCTACTGCAGCCCGCAGGATACTGGCAGATGAGTGACGCCACAGAAAAAGAAAAATATGTTATATACTAGTACAGTGCTCTTATAAAAGAAAATAAGTCAACCAGCAATTTTTATGAAGCAAGACTTGTTCTGTCTAGCTATATTTACACATTCACAGTCACCATTACGAGTCATGACATACCACCAGAATAGCCACCAGGGAGCCCTGTAGGGACCCAACAAGCACATCACTCCAGTGGTGCTTGTAGTCACAGATGCGGGACAGAGCTGTGCCCATCGCCATCATGAAGCACACATATTGCAAGAAGTGACACAGGAGTTTGGAACCTTCCCACACAAAACGTGCCTGAAGATAGATCTGCAACAGTGGCAAACCTGTAATGAAAGCAACTGCTACTGATCAGAGATAAGCAGTTCTAACTAGAGTGAATAAAACTAGTCAGAACAGCAACATACAAACCCAAAAATCATGACACTTGTGTATGTGGTGAGTCCTATACAAATTCACACTGCCTGCCTTGCAACACTCACAACTCCCAGATCATTTTCCGCACTAGACTTCCTCACTCTGTGATCGGTGCCAAGTCACAGATGAAGCTTCAAATTAAGGATGTAATAATGCGCTCCCTTGTCACAGCTATCACACACTTCATGTGGTGCTGACAGATGAGTATAGGACAATGGTGGAGAAACTATTAGCCCAGGAAACTAAAAACATGGTCTTAAGATACATAATCTTACATAAAATCAACTGTGACTGAACCCACAACTCTGGAATTCTCCAGTACGAAACCAGAATCTGAACTTACTGATATATGGCATAACCAATTTTGGTACTTCCCCAGTTAAATACAACAGAAGTATGAAACAAAACTACTCCCGAATTTCTTTAATAAAACTTCTGTGACATAAATGGAGACCTAACTCTGAATTACAATGAAACAAAATTTGTACTCCAAGCTGCAAATACTGTTAAAGGAATAGGCCTAATGATCTTTCCTATTCAGGCACTTCCAATGCACTATCTAAACCTGTTCAGATGAATGTATACATATCATACTAGCAGTCCAGGAGCCAGGGTGGTGTAGGCACTGTAATACCTATGTTATAGGCCAGACAACACAGGAACTGCAGTTTGATTCCCAGCAAGGAAAACAACTTCTCTCTCTTCCACAGCGTCCAGACCAGCTCTGCTCTGGGGCCCACCCATCCTCACATGCAATGGGTACCAGGGGCTCTCTCTCCAGGAGTAAAGAAGCCACAGCATGAAGCTGACTACTCATCATCCAGCACCAACATTAAGAATTAGTGCAGAAATATGTGGTCGGACAATAAAGCTCGCAAACTCATCGCGGTAAAAGTGCCACATACCTCATTGCTGAATACCACCATGGTCACCTTCAAAGTACTCCCCTTGGGAAGCTATGCACTGATGCCAGCGCCTAGTCCACCCTTCAAAACAATTTTGAAACTGGTTTTGTGGAATGGTCTTCAGAGCTGCCACTGTATTACTCCTGATGTCATCAATGTCATCAAAATGCCTTCCTTTCAATATTTCCTTTATCTTCGGGAACAGAAAAAAGTCATTGGGGGCTAGATCCAGTGAATAGGCAGGGTGTTTCAACAAAGTTATTTGTTTAGTAGCTAAAAACTCCCTCACAGACAGTGCTGTGTGAGCAGGTGCATTGTCCTGATGCAAGATCCCTGAGTTGTTGGCAAAAAGTTCTGGTCATTTCCGTCTAACTTTTTCACGCAGCCTTTCCAGTACTTACAAATAGTAAACATGGTTGACTGTTTGTCCAGTTGGTACAAATTCATAATGAACAATCCCTATAATATAAAAAAAAATTCAGCAACATTGTTTTGACTCTTTATTTGGACCGATGGAATTTTTTTGGTCATGGGGAATTGGCAGTCTTCCATTGTACACTTTGCCTCTTCGTTTCAGGGTCGTATTGGTAGATCCATGTTTCATCACCTGTGATGACATGGCCCAAAATGTCATCTTGCCTCTCCAAAAGGTCTTGGCAAATTGTGACTCTTCTTTGCTTTTGTTCTTCGGTGAGCTCCTTTGGGACCATTTTTGCACACACCTTCCTCATGTCAAGATCTTCAGTTAAGATTTTCCTAACTGTTTCT
>Ga0123355_10006833_pt1 | contig 16977 bp, 16 predicted proteins | sample TergutEmb28metaG_3_FD_89872 | JGI IMG/M metagenome (GOLD analysis project Ga0123355, IMG submission 89872) | Embiratermes neotenicus P1 segment gut microbial communities from Petit-Saut dam, French Guiana - Emb289 P1 | ecosystem: Host-associated > Arthropoda: Insects > Digestive system > Gut ...
ACTGTCACTGAAGTCATCATCGAAACTGTCTCCAAAACCAGCAGGTTCACTTCCTGTGATGCTCTTTACCCCGCCTATTCCAGCGTCTATCTCTTCCCCTGTTCCGGCTTCCTTCCCTCCGAGGGGTGCAAAGCTGTCAGTAAGGTCAACTGCTTCACCCATGCCTGCGTCTTCACCAAAATTGTCCCAATTCCCAATGGACTTTCCTTCTGTGCGAGGATCAAAATTTTGGTCAACACCCAGCCAATCACTGGGATCATCTGCATGGCTTTTGTCTTTCTTCTTTTTGCCAAAAGAGAAGAATATCTTTTTGTCGCTCTTTCTTTCCAGACGATCCAGTCTGTCAAATTCAGTATCTGGTCGACTTGAGCTTCGCTTGTCCTGACGACCTCTCTGATCTCGGTCGCGTTTTTTGCCACGAGCACTGGGCACAACTGGTGCAGGAGAGGATGTGGCAAAGTCGTCAATATTTGAAGGAGCGCCTATGACATCTGCATCAAGCACTTCCGAGGACAGCGCGGGTGTATCTGCGGCAAAAGTACTCTGTGCATCATAGTCGTCAAGACTTGCATAGGGCAGGACAGCTGACTGCTCATCATCAGAAAGGCTCCCGAACTCTACGGTATCAAAGTGAACAATACTTTCTTCGCGCGGACTTGGCCGGGAAGGCTGCCTCAAGGATGCAATTGGTGTCGGAACTCCATCTAGGTCTGGCGATACATCAGCCACCAATTCTCCGGTGCGCTCTGAAGCGGGAATCGATTTTGGGATTAGGTCGAACTCTACTGATGCCATGTCTGCTTCTACAAGCAGCTCCTCCCGTGCTGAAGGTGCTGTCATTTCTGGTTCTGGCTCTCGTATTGAAGGCGCGGGAGCAAAGGATGATGTTCTTTGTGCCTTTGACGGCATCTTTATTGCTGATGTCATAGTAGTGCTGCCGCTGTGACTTTGCTGGCCTTCAACCAGCATGTCCATAGCACTCAGCAGCGCCGCAACGCCGCTTGCATTATTGTTGGCCCCTGGCGAATAGCGCTTCAGCAAACGTGCGACCAATTGGTTAATCAGCAGAATCGCGCCCGGAATGCAAAGAGCCAGCAAGAAATAGTAAATCCATATCGCGATTGACTCGAGAAAAGCATTGTTTGCCAGCAGCAAGAGAGCAAGCAAAGGCATAAGCACAACAACAATATTGGCAAAGCTCTGCAGCGGACGGTAGAAGGGTGCTGTAACCTCGTTCATCAGCGGACTAGTCAGCGCAGAGTCATAATTTGCAACCAGAACAATCTTTTTGGGTTTCTCTCCCGGAGCATATGAACTGGGCATGCTTTTGCCAATCACATTTTGGCTGGGGCCCTTTGGCAAAAAATTTATCAAGCCGCTTGGTCCTCCCTTTAATCCAAAAGAGGGACCAAAAAGATCCAGCAAGGTAAGCACGGCCAGTGCCGCAAGCATCAGCCAACAGGTCCAGCGAATGACCCACATCGGTGCAAAAAAGCTAAACCCTATTCCAAAAACAGCAAGGGGCACAAGCAGATAAGTAAGCATGCGCGCCGACTGCGGAAAGCGCGGCGTCTCAAAGTCATGCATTTCAGCAGAAATCTCTGCCTGCACAAACTGTTCTTGAATCCACTCCGCTGCTTGACGCTCACTATCAGAAGCTGCAGGGCGTGGTCCTATCTCGTGTGTAAGGGCGTCAAGATAGTGTGATGCTTGACTCATGTTCTGTCCTTCCCCCACGCGTGCGGACCCACCGCAGATACGGGATTTGCTCACTTCAGCAATTGTACCGCAAAATTGTCGCCAACCTCAGAGCGCTCCAGGTGATCAGACTAGTGTTGAGGAGTAAAGAAGCGCGCTGTTTCTTTACTGAACTCCAGTAAGATATCTTTTGTGGGACCGTTGCGATGTTTGGCCACTATAAGGTTTGCTGCGTTGCTGGGCATGCGATCATCGTCATCTTCATCCGCAGGATCGGGATCCATGTCACGGTGCAAAAACATAACGATGTCTGCGTCTTGTTCAATGGCACCCGATTCGCGCAAGTCGGAAAGCTGGGGACGTTTTGACCTTTGCAGCCTGTTAGGACGAGATAATTGAGACAGCGCCAGTATGGGCACATTCAGGTCTTTTGCAAGTATTTTCAGCCCGCGGGAAATCTGGGCGACTTCATTTTGGCGATTTTCGTGCCTGCCGTCAGATGACATCAGCTGCAAGTAGTCAACTATGAGAAATTTCTTGTCGCCCGCAGAGCGGAATCTGCGTCTTGCCTTTACGCGCAAGCGGTTGATGTTTAAGTCAGGTGTATCATCTATATAGATTGGCAGCTCTGAAAGAAAAGAGCTCGCATCCATGAAGCGACTCCACCATTCAGGCGGAATGCTTCCGCTGCGGATTTGCTGTGAGCCGATGCCTGCTTCTGAAGTAAGCATACGCAGGGCAAGATCTTCTGCGGTCATCTCCAAAGAAAAAACACCCACGGTTGCCTTGCCGCCATAGGCTGCTCCGCGTGCCATGTTAAGGGCAAGTGCTGTTTTGCCCACAGCAGGACGTGCTCCAAGAACAATTAGCTGTCCCCCACGAAAGCCACGTGTTAGCCTATCAAGCTCACTAAAGCCTGTGGGAATGCCCACAATTCCCTCTTTAGATTCAGCATACTCCTCAAGCAGATGATAGGCGCCTTCAAGGACTTGCCCGCCCAGAGGCTTAAAGTCTGTGCTGACCTGCTCTTCTGTGACAGAAAAAAGGCGATTTTCTGCTCGTGCTACTGCTGATTCAACATCATCGGGAGACTCAAAAGCAAGTGAAGATATATCGGTTCCTGCAAAAACAAGCTGCCTGTATGTGGATAACTTTTTAACAATGTCAGCGTAATGCTTATAATGCGAGGTCGTGGGGACACTCAGCGATAAGTCCGCCAGATAATCTGCGCCGCCAACTGCGGCAAGCTGGTTGTCGCTGGTTAGTTTGTCGGTAAGCGAAATATGATCATATTTTTGCCCTTTGGCAAAGAGTTCTGACATCGCGCCAAAGATTGCCTGATGAGACGGTCGGTAAAAGTCTTTCGAGGTCAGGATACTCATAACCTCAAGTTGAGCCTCTGAAGAAAGGAGCATTGAACCCAATACGCCGCGCTCGGCATCAAGGTTATGGGGCAACGTTCTTGCGCCCTGATTATTGACTGCTGACTGTGTCATTCACTTCCTTCTTTTTATCCGCACTCATAGTAACAAGGATAAGCGCAAGTCAATTGCGCAGCAAAAGGTGTTTTCCCATATGCGTAGATACTCTATCCTGCCAATTTGTAAGTTTTCCCAGTTTTCCACAGATTACTTAGCAATTGTTCGATAGATTGTCGTGCAAAAAAAGAGGCGCTTTCTTTTGCGAAGGCGCCTCACGCATTCATTTTGCAAAACCAGACTGCTAATCTGTATCAAGACTCCATAAAAGTCCTGTCTACAGGCGCTTATTTATCCGCTTCATCACCTGCTGTTTCCTCTGCTGCAACCTCTTCGGCTTTCGCAGTTTCGGCTTCAGCAGCAGAATCGCTGTCCTCACCAGTTGGCAGATCTATTCCTGCCCTTGCAGCTTCAACCTCTGCGGCCAATGCTGCCTCTTCTTCGGTAGCTTCAACAATCTCGCCTTCTGCAATAACATCAACAGTAAAGTCTGCCTTGATGTCACGATAAACAGCAAGCTCTGCAGGATGCGCTCCAACAGTCTTTATAGGTCCACGTGTTTCAATCTTGCGGCGGTCAACCTCTACGCCCAGCTGTTCTTTGATTGCATCTGCAACCATCACGGGAGTAACTGATCCGAAAAGACGTCCAGCTTCTCCAACCTTTACTGAAATGGTAACTTTCTTGCCGTCAAGAAGTCCACGGAAATCGCCTGCTTCTGCTAAGCGAACTTCTTCGCGCTTTGTAATATTGTGCCTGCGCTGCTCAAGCTGCTTCAGATTTCCTGAAGTAGCCTCAATAGCCATTTTGCGAGGGAACAAGTAGTTCACGGCAAATCCTGTTTTGACGTCAATAACGTCACCTTCGCCGCCACGCCCTTTAAGTTCCGTTAAAAGAATTATCTTCATCTTTGCCCCCCTGCTCTAACGCCCGCGACCAATGCGGCCACTGACAACAGGAACAACGTAGGGAATCAACGCCATCTCGCGCGAACGCTTAATGGCCAGTGCAAGCTTGTTTTGATGCTGTGTGCACACACCCGTAACGCGACGTGGCTTGATTTTCCCTCTTTCAGTCATATATTTGCGCAAAAGCTGCGCATCTTTGTAGTCGATGTATTCAACCTTCTCCTTGCAAAACTGACAATATTTTTTGCGAGGAATACGATTTTGGTTGTAATCGGCCATCTCTACTACCTCCTTACCTAAATGGTATTCTGTGTGTTTAATGTATCGCTCATCTGCATTGAATCCAGAAAACTAAAAAGGAATATCTTCTGTCAGAACCTCAACGCTGGGCGCAGCACTATCAGGCGCAGAATAATTATCACTTGCCGCTGCAGGCCTTGACCCATCATTGTTACGTGCAGACATAAAGTCAACATTATCCGCAACAATTTCTACACGGTTTCTATTAGTGCCATCTTGTGCTTTCCACTGGCTCCAGCGAAGTTTGCCTTCAATAGCAACCTTCATGCCCTTTGTTAGTATGCGAGAAAGTCCTTCACCGCGTGCACCCCAAACCAATACATCAAAAAAATTTGGATGGTCTTCCCACTGGTCAGTTTGTGAGTTTCTTCTGCGCTCATTAACGGCAACTCCAAATTGGAGAACTGTCGTCGATCCCGCCTGACGAAGCTCTGGTTCACGCGTTAGATTTCCGCTTACTACTACTCTGTTGATACTCATAACACACCTCTGTCTAAAAATTGTCTGTTTTACTTATCGTCACGCTTGACAATGATGAAGCGCACTACAGCATCGGTAATGCCCAAAACACGATCAATTTCTGCAACATTAGCTGGGTCAGCCTTAAACTCATACAGGATATAATCGCCGTCTTTCAGCTTATCGATTTCATAGGCTAGCTTACGCTTTCCCCACTCCTCAACATTGTCTGGCTCTGATCCGTTTTCACGAACCAAAGTGTTAATGCGCTCAAGCGCACCAGCACGTTCTTCTTCATTGAGTGTAGGATTTAGAATTAAGAGTAATTCATATGCCCTCACAATTCACCTCCTTTGGTCTCAAGCGGCTCCGGAACTGTGTAAGGTTCTCTCCGGAGCAGGATATTACGTTTGTTTTACCGTGCGACATTCTAACACCCCTACTCTCACAGCGCAAGATATCCCAAAGCAAAATACAGCAAGGCTGCCTCAAGGCTGCAGGCCTAATCATTTCTGTAAAGCCATTCTTAGCAGACAAAAGACAGCCAAAGCCTGTTCGTACAAAGTCTAATTCTCGGCAGGGCGAACAATACCCTTAGCAGCAGTTATTATCTGCTCTTTGAATCTAAGCATGCTAGTGTCCAGGCCCATTAGTTGCACTGACCTCCACACTCCAAGTCCTGCACTCGACGCCACCATAACTGCAAGAAAGAGAATTCCCATCAACTGCAGCTGACTTAATTCCTGAACCCACGCCACAGCCTCTGCACGAAGACTACTTGCTGTCGCAGTGCCATTTTGCAAAGCACGCCCAGCTGTCGACAGAACTACAGAATTTCCTGACTCAGTCCCTACAAGAGCTGATTTGGGCTGCAACGCTAATGTGTTTGATGCAGCTGTTTCACTGTTGTTAGACCCTGCTGTTGCGTTTACCGTCGCACTATCAACAGCAAAGCCTGCTGTCGTTCTTACAGCTGCAGAACTTCCTTGTGTTTGACCAGCAGTTTGAGGACTTGCAGCCGTGGCGGCTGCAGATTGACCAACGGCACTGTTTGCTGCCTGTACCTGTGTTTGTCCCGCTGTTGCAGGTGTTGCCGCTGGTGCTGGTACTGGCGACGGTACTGGCGACGGCGATGGAGCAGCAGGAGTATTGGGTGCTCCGCTTACTCCTCCCGTCACACCTGCAGTCTCCATAAGTAAATGCGTAGGATCTCTGTACACACCATTTACACGCAAACTCAAATGAAAATGGCTCTCAGGTGAAGACGGATCCCCCACATCACTTACTGTTCCTAACATCTGTCCTCTGGTGACGGTATCCCCTGCTTGAACCGCTGTTGTCAAAAAAGGATTGATGCTTACAAGGTCTCCTTCATCTGTTCTGATAGTAAGAACCATGACATTAAGTCCTGCAGAACCAGGAACACGCCCCAAAAAGGAAATAGTTCCCCCAACGGGCGCATAGAGTTCTGATCCTTTGGGTGAATAGACATCAATTCCCAGATGTTGTTTATTATCAGGACCGTAACGCTCCCGAAAGCCAAGTAATATCTTCACATCTGCAGGAAGCGCCTGTGTCGCCCTTGCAGCATTTGGCATACTTACGGTCAAGGCACAGGCTGCAAAAGCAAATAATGCAAGTAGCAGCAGGGGTAAAAACCGCACATCCTGTAAAATGCCTGGCTTTTGTTTAGTAACGCTTTCAGTCTTGTCGCCAATTTTACTCAAAAAACATTGTCTGATATTCATAACACCACCTAACTGGTGCAAGCTTGTGAGAGTTAAGCTACAGACAATATAAACACAAATGTTTAGGGCAGACAATTTTTTCAAAAATTCGCTGGAAAGTTCAACACAGTGCATATATTTACCCTTAATCAGGATTTAATCAATATTTAATCCCTTTTTAATTTAACTCCTAAAATACCAGCTCAAGCGCCTAAAGCAGGAAAACAGAAGTAATTATCTAACGCGAAAGCTTACTTTTTTTAAGGTATCAGTCTCCAAGGCAACATTAAGTCTTTCACAATACTCTGCGGAAAGAAAACCAAGCTCTTGAGCCCAAAGAGGAGAACTTAAAACAACAACAACTTCTTCCCCACGCAAATACACACTTCGCGTAATTTCTGCAAGCTGTTCTCCTGCTATTTCATTCCAGGCGCGCTGCACAGCACCCAATGAAGGACCCACTTCAACCATCTCTCCATCAGGATCAAGGCGTCCCATCACCCGAGCAAGCTCAAGACTCAAAAGGGTAGTACTGCTAACAACATCAAGGTTAAACTCCTCTGGATGGCGCTTTTCAAAATCAGTCTCATAATCATTTTCAAAAGTCATTGCATTGCTTTCTTAGGTATTACCCCTTCAGGAATTAAAATAACTTTTGCACGCTCAACAAGATCTTTTTCAAAATAATCTATATGTGCCGTTGTAATAATTGTCTGTGTAGTTTCTCCTACCATATTGGCAAGAAAAAGACGACGCTGCTGATCAAGCTCACTCATCACATCATCAAGCAACAACAAGGGTCTCGTCTGACACAAATCCTCGATAACAACAAGCTGTGCCAATTTCCACGCAAGTGCAATTGAGCGCTGCTGTCCTTGAGAGGCAAAATTACGTGCCAATTTACCATTTATTTCAAATATAATATCATCACGGTGAGGACCGACCAGGCTTTGTCTTCGTGCAATTTCATCTTCTTTGCGCTGCACTAATACACCACGAAATGATGTTTCATTCTTTTCTTGTCCCCAAGAAGATGCGTAACACATAGTTAAGTCAGAATCAGTATCCCCATCTTGACCAAGTAAACCCAGATAAAATCGAATCACTTGCGGTTCCAAATGCTCAAGAAGAGATATCCTCTTTTCAGCAAGTGCAAGACCTACTTCTATCATGCGATCTGTCCATGCATTAAACGCGGGGCTTCCATATTGATTGTCTTTAAGCATTTTGTTACGCTGGGAAACAATTTTTTTATACTCAGATACAAGACGTGCATACGTAGCTGAAAGTTGACTACCCAATCCATCAAGCTCTTTACGGCGCGTAGCAGATGATTCTTTAACAATGCGCAAGTCGTCAGGATTAAAAACAACACAAGGCAGTGCTGAACTTAACTCAAAAGCCGATTGAATTCTTTTCTCATTAACAGTGGTTGTTTTGCTCTTCTCTGTTATGGTCAAGCTGACATCACGCTGCAAATTTTCATCTATTGCGCGCATAATGGCAGAGGCCTGGCTATATTCCCAATTAATCAAATCCTGCCTGTGAGGTTTTCTAAAAGACTCACCCACAGTAAGCATCTGCAAAGCCTCAATTATGTTTGTTTTTCCCGCAGCATTTGGACCATGCAAAATTGTAAGTGCCGGATCAAACGACAGATAAGCATCCTTATACGAGCGAAAACCACTCAAGCTCAAGGTTTCAACAGTAAAAGGCATAAGTCCCGCAGATATCTATACAATCTATATATCAAAAAATATATGTGCTTAGTTTGCACGCACAGGCATAACCAAGTAAGTAAAATTTTCTTCAGGCGCGCGCAAAATCCCCGGACGAAGGGGATCCTGTATTTCTAAATACACCGTATCACTATTTATCGAAGTAATCCCATCAATAAAATAAGAATAATTTATCGCAATATTGTTATCGGTTCCCTCAGTTTTTACTAAAAGGCTTTCTTTAGCTGCCCCCAATTCCTGTGTTTTTGAACTGAGAGAAAGAACCTGATCCTCTGTCGAAACATCTACACTAATTGCAGCATTATTAAGTGCAAGAAGGGACACACGACGCACCGACTCTAACAATTCACTTCGCTCGGTAATAACCTTAGTTGCATAACTGTCAGGAATAAGCTGTTTATAGTTAGGAAACTTACCTTCAAGTCTGCGAGTAACCATTTTTGTTTCGTCAAAACTGAAAAGAACTTGATTAGCAGAAGCAACAATACGAACCGAATCAGAACTTCCCACCATTCGAGCTGCTTCTTCTAAAATTTTCCCTGGAATTAACACCTCAAAAGGATTTTCTATTTCCTGCTCTAGCTGCTGTTCAACAAGCGCTAAACGAAAACTATCCGTTGAAACCATAGTAATTACATCATCGGTAATAGTCAATAACACACCCGTTAAAATAACACGGCTCTCATCGCGACTCACCGCTTTTGCAACCTTCTTAACCATTTTTGAAAGTTTATCTGCAGGAATAACTATCTCTTGCTCTCGAGCTAATTCAGGAAAACTAGAAAAATCGGCAGTATTAATTACACGAACTTCAAATTTTGATTGCCCTGCTTCAATCTTTAAAAATTCACCCTCAGTGTAAAGAGTAATCGCTGTTTCGGGAAGCGCGTTGATAATATTTGAGAGAATTTTTCCTGCCACTGCAACAGCACCCTTTTTCTCAGCAGTGCAATCAACCTTCGTCTGTATCGATGTTTCAAGGTCTGAAGAAAAAAAGGTCACTGACGAATCTGTCGCTTCAATCAGAATCCCTGATAGGTAAGGAACAGATGGTCGCGATGCAGTTGCTTTAATAACTTTATTAATAGCGGTAAGAAGATCCTGTTTGTTAATAGTAAATTTCACGACACATTCCCTTTCTATCCTCTTGATAGGTATTATTATCCTTAATCATTATATATATTAATTCTTATTATAATTAGGATTGTGGAAATGTGAATAAGTTTAATTTGTATTAGTAAGTCGGGCGTGTCGCCTTTTGCGAACTTGTGGATAAGTGTATGAGTTTTACCAGTACCCCAAGAATAAGCGCTCACTAAGAGGAATAAGTATCTCTTTTATCCCCTTCATTACAGTGTTATTAACAAGTTATTATTCTTATCAACATCCTCAAAATATTACATTGTTTTACTTCGAATGACTTTAGTCAGATATTGAATTTGGTCGTAAGTTTCTGTTTCTTTACTCAATTTTTTCTTAATTTTGTCGACAGCATGCATAACTGTAGTGTGATCTTTTCCTCCAAAAGCTTTTCCTATCTGAGGAAGAGACGACTCTGTTAGTTCCTGACACAAATACATAGCCACATGCCGGGGAAATACTATTTCTTGTTTTCTTTTATTTCCTGTCAGTTCGGCATGAGTCACGCTGTAATAGATACAAACTTCCTTTTGAATAGTTGGAATAGAGATAGGCCGTGCTTCTTTTTCTGGGAAGTAGTTAATTAATGCTTTTGTAACAAGGTCAAGTGTTACCTCTGGCTGCTTATTAATAGTTGCCCAGGCATTAACGCGGATTACGGCACCTTCTAACTCTCTTACGTTATCGGATGATTTTTCCGCGATTAATTCAATAGCTTCATCAGTAAAGGGTGTGCTCATTCCCTTGGTAAAGTTTCTTAATATTGCGCAACGCATTTCATAGGTAGGTGGTTGAATATCTACCATAAGACCTGATTTAAAACGTGAAGTAAGACGTTCGTCAAGCTTTAATTCTTCAGGAGATCTATCTGCAACTAAAACAATTTGTTTCTTTGTATCCTTTAAAGCATTAAAGGTATGAAAAAATTGGCTCTGGCTAGCTTCACCTTTAAGTTCTTGAACATCGTCTACTAGTAAGAGATCGGTGTTTCTGTAGTGTTTACGCATTTCTTCAATGGCGGGAACAGATTTTGTTCCAAGCATTGCACGCTGTACATATTGATCAACAAAATTCTTAGCTGTTGTATAAGTAACGCGCTTTTCAGGATAAAGCTCAGTAATGTGACTACCAATAGCTTGTAAAAGGTGAGTTTTTCCCAGTCCTGATGCACCCCAGATAAAAAGAGGATTGTAGCTTTGACCAGGAGATTCAGCTACGGTAAGTGCTGATGTATAGGCAAAGCTGTTAGTGTCACCATAGACAAAAGATGCAAAAGTAAATTTTGGATCAAGACTAATGTCATTAAAGATGTTTGAGGATTTATTCTGGGTTTTAGAATTTTTGGAAGAAGATGAAGAAATTTCAGTAAGAGATAAAGACCCTTCTTTTGAAGCACCACTTACCGGAGAGGTTTTAGTAGTATTTTCTTTCTCGTCTTGGATGGTCATTTCTGGCGGAAGAGCCGCTACCGTATAGTCAGAAGCAACAGATTCGTCAACAACAACAATCACTTCAAGATCATCACGCTCACTAACACGGCGCAACGTCTCTGCTATTAATGCGAGACAAGTTTTTTCAACTAGGCGCTGATTAAATTTATTGGGGACACCTAGGGAAAAAACACCGGCCTCATTAAAACTGAGTGGTGACATGCGAAGAAACAGGCTGCGAAAGCGGGATTCTGGAATTTCATTTTCCAGAAGTTCAAGTGATTTTTCCCAAAGGTAATCCATATCTCCTTTGTCAAGGTCTGTATAAAGCGCAGTCAATCCCGCTTGACTTGTTTGTTGATCCATTAATTCCTCGCTACTCTGTTGATAAAGCGTAAGTGCCACGCATACATTATTTCGTTAAAGTGCTTCCTGTTGCTACTTACTGGTTACCCTCTACTTTCCACAGGTTTTTCCTTGTAAGTTGGCTTTTTGTCCCCAGAGAGATAAAAAGATGCGTCCAATTTATTTGTAAGATTAAGCCTCTGACCTGCAGTTTTCTTAAGTCGAAATGGTGTTCGCTAGCTATACGCTGGGCTTTCTTACTTTTCCACATATCCAAACTTTATGGGGATAACTCTCGTGGCCTCCGCTGAAAATATCATCGTGTAAGCCATGCTATCAAAGTGCTGAGCCATAGCTGAAACACTTTCCCTGTGAAAGGAAGTTTTCCACAGCTTATCCGTGTTCGATTTCTGCGATTTCCACAGTATCCACAGATTAATCAGCTTTTTTCATGAAAGGAAAGAGGGAAAATGGTATAGTATGTAGTCCGTTAAATGTGTTTAAGGAGGAAACATGAGCAAGCGAACCTATCAGCCGAATAATCGGCGCCGTGCAAAGGTGCATGGTTTTCGTGCGCGTATGTCGACTCGTGGTGGGCGTGCGGTATTAGCATCACGTCGCCGCAAGGGTCGTCGTGTTCTGTGCCCAAGTGCAAGTAGTAACAAATAAAGCAATCGCTTAGGCTTGGGTCAGGTCTTGAGCTTGTCGCTTTGGTGCCTTTATGGTCAAGCCTAAAAGTTTAAAATCAGCAGATATTGCACATGTACTGAAAAGTGGTCGACGCTACAAAAGTCGATCGCTTCTTGTGTTTGTTAAGCGTATAGATGCTGGCGAACAGGGCAAAATTGCCTTTATTGCGCCAAAACGTCTCGGGCTCGCTGTATTGCGCAATCGTTGTAAGCGACTTATGCGCGCAGGATTTGCGCAGGCAAGAAGTACACCAGTTATTACTATATGCGACTATTATGATATCATATTAATGGCTACTGAAAGGACGCATCGGATAAACTCTGTACAAATTGCCGAGGATTTAGCGAAAACATTTGCGAAGATTGCACGTGATGAGCAAAAGTACCAAGAGACTAACTGATATAATGAGTCACCTGCAACAGCAGTCATGGTCTGGACGCGTTGCCCTTTTGGGGCGTGGTCTTATGCTGTTACCAAGAAAAGTTGCAGTTTTTTTGATACGAGGGTATCAGCAGGTTATTTCTCCCCTCTTTCCCGCCACCTGCAGATTTTTACCGACATGCTCGCAGTATGCTGTTGAGGCTTTAAGCACTTATGGAATTGTTAAAGGTGGATGGCTGTCATTAAAGCGCGTAGTGAAATGCCACCCCTTTCATCCAGGAGGATATGATCCTCTTCCCTAGTGCTCTGGCTATCGAGAGAGGTTTGTGAGCAAAAACCGTGAAAGGGAGTTAAATGGGAGTTATTTGGAATGGATTCCTTGATCTGATTTTCGGGGCTATGCAGATAGTGTATGGCCTTGTAGGTGACTGGGGAATTTCGATTATTGCGATTACAATCCTCTTTAGGTTGCTGATTTGGCCACTCATGGTCAAACAGGTTCGCAGCATGAGGGAAATGCAGAAAATTCAACCCCTCATGAAAGAAATCCAGAAAAAGTATGCCGACGATAGAGAAAAGCAAAGTCAGGAAATGATGGCTTTGTATAAAGAGCACAACGTAAATCCCATGAGTGGTTGTTTGCCCATGCTTGCACAGATGCCTTTATTGATGGGCTTTTTCGCAGTGATTATGGTTCCGCGTGTTCAAGATGGTATTGTTCAGCCTATTCCAATCTATGGCATGGGTCCGCTCCCTGCGTATTTGGGCTATGTTGTCGGCGAACCTTATGCTGATCTGACTATCCGAACAGCATCCTTTTTGAACATCTTGCCTGATATTACTCTTACCCCAAGTGATGCTTGGGCTTTGGGTCCTGTACAAGCTATCCCCTACGTTGCTTTGCTGGCGCTTTCAGGCAATGCAATTCTTATTCCCATTCTGTTGCAACAAAAGAACATGAAAGGACCACAAGCAAGGCAGCAAAAAATGATTGGCTACGGAATGGCCATCTTTATGACCTATATTGGGTGGGGAATTTTCTCCGGAGGAGTCTTGCTGTATCTATCCACATCATCCCTCTTTGCTGCTGGACAGCAGTTTATGGTTCAGCGCGGCATGGAAAAAGAAGAGCGTACCAAAGAAGCTGAAGCTGAAGCGGCCAAAGAACAAAAGAAGGCTGAAAGAAAAGAGAAAAAGGCCAAGGCTCAGGCTGCGAGCAAAAAGAAAAAATAAGTGCTAATCAGTAAGATGCTGCTGAAAGGAAGTATGTATGTCTAAAGAATATATAGCTACTGCTGACACGGTAGAAGAAGCTAAAGCTCAAGCCTTAGCTGAGCTTGGTGTTGACGAAGATGCTGTATACATTGAAATTTTGGAGGAACCAGGAAAGAAGCTCTTTGGTAGCCGCAAGAATGCTGTAGTGAAAGCTACGATGCATGATGCTGAGGAGAGCGTTGCTGGAAGCGATGATAAGGTCGCAGTTGTTGCTACTGAAGAGGTGACTGCTGTAAAGGCAGTGACAGACAATGTGCCTAGTGACGATAAGAGTAATGAGTTAATTCGTATTGAGGATTTAACCGATAAACAGGTTGATGCGATTGCCGATGCAGGAATTGAGCACCTTAAAAAGCTAACATCCTTCTTGACTGACGGCGGAGTCAGTATTGAAGAGTTTGAGGGTGATGAGGGTGAGATTATTCTTGACATCAGTGGTGAGGATGTTGGTGTTCTTATTGGTCGCCACGGTCGCACGATTGATGCGCTTCAAGTAATTGTTTCGTCAATGACGGCAAAAACAACAGGAGTGCGCTATCCTCTCTCTGTTGATGTTGAGGGCTATAAGCATAGACGCAAGCAAAAAGTTGTTGAAATTGCGCGAAGAGCCGCTGATCGTGCTGATCGTACGGGTCGCCCCGTAGCCCTCAAATCTATGTCGCCGCATGAGCGCAGAATAGTTCATATGACCTTGAAGAACAGAGAAGATGTACGCTCTGGCAGTGAAGGTTCCGGATCAAATCGCCACGTGGTTGTGTTTCCGCAATAATACGGTACTCGATACATGTTCTTTCAATGGGGCTGCTACGGCAGCCCTCTTTATTTATACTTCATTCTGCGCTTTGACAAAAGTTCATGCTTCATGGATTCTTGTCAAATCAACACAAATGAAGCGAGAGAAAGTTCGCGCAGTAAAGCTTTCCGAACGAAATGCAGTGAAGACGAAGTCAACAGGATGGAAACACACAAGAGATTCACGGGTCTTTCTGCATTGTTTGCCGTATTATTCAGTACAACATGTTTCACGTGAAACATGTTGTACCTGTGAGTTACACAAGAGGAATAATTCCTTGTGAAATTGGAATATGTTTCACGTGAAACATTGAGAGGGTTATATTTAGTGTTGATGCAGGAGCTAAATGAAGTGGGTGTAAGTCTTTCAGAAGAGCAGCTTCAACTCATAAACCTTCATCTCGACTATGTTCTTGAAGCAAATTCATCAATCAGACTAACAGCAATACATGACAAGGATGAAGCTTTGCGCCTGCATGTGCTTGACTCTCTCCTGGCTTTGCCGGAAGTCCTTGCTTCGCCTGAAGGCATTATGCTTGATATTGGCACTGGTGGAGGATATCCTGGCTATCCTCTTGCTATAGCGACAGGCAGACCAGTTGATTTGCTTGACTCTGTTAAGAAGAAAGTAAATGTGATACAGGCTTTTGTTGACAAGACTCACTTGGGTAAGCCTGAGGTTGCCACGCTTGGAGAGCGAGCTGAAGAACTTGCACTTGTGCGACCAGGCCACTATTCAACGGTACTTGCACGTGCTGTTTCATCGCTTCCTGCTCTTGTTGAGCTTGCCTCTCCTCTTTTGCGGGATGGTGGACATCTGATTGCATATAAAGGCGCACATGATGATGTTGAGCTTGAAAGAGGTATTATTGTTGCGGAGTTAGCGGGTATGCGCTTCTTAGCAATGAGAGAATACTTGCTTCCAGATGGTGGAGAAAAGCGAACAATTTATGTGCTTAAGCGGTATGCAGATCCGTCTGTCAATCTTCCGAGAAGACCGGGTCGTGCACAGAGGAAGCCTCTAGCTTAACTATGTTGTTTATAATGACAGCAAGCAATAGTACGCTGCTTGTGTTGATGAAAATTGAAAATCGAGGAAAGAGAAGGAGTGAACGTTGGTGAGTGAAGCATGAGTAAAAATGCTAAAGTACTTGCTGTTGTCAACCAAAAGGGTGGCGTCGGCAAAAGCACAACAGCAGTCAACCTGAGTGCAGCACTAGGTGAGGCTGGCAAAAAGGTACTTTTGGTTGATATGGACCCGCAAGGAAACGCTACATCGGGCTTTGGCCTCATGAAGAGCGGGAGAGATCTTTGCATCTATGACGCGCTGCTAGGAGAAGCAAGCTTTGCTGAAATGATGGAAACCCACACGAGGTTTCCAATCGACGTAGTGCCTGCGACCATTCAGCTAGCAGGTGCAGAGGTAGAACTTGTTAATGCAATAAGCAGAGAGACGCGCCTCAAGGGACTTATTGATCCTGAGCGAAGCAAGTACGACTATATCATCATTGACTGTGCTCCTTCTCTGGGACTGTTGACTGTCAATGCGCTTACTGCTGCCGATGGCGTATTTATACCTATCCAGTGTGAGTTTTACTCACTTGAGGGCCTTTCAAAGTTGCTTGACAGTGTTCGCTTAGTGAAAAGACATCTCAATCCCACTCTGGAAGTCTTTGGCGTTGTTATGACCATGTACGATGGGCGCACGAGGCTCGCAGGACAAGTAGTTGATGAAGTTCGTGAGTTTTTTGGCGACACAGCGTTCCAGACGCTCATTCCGCGCTCTGTGCGCATTTCCGAAGCACCAAGCTTTGGTCAGTCAGTTATTGAGTATGACAGTGGCGGAAAAGGAGCCGCTACCTATCGCAGTCTCGCAAAGGAAGTGATGAATCGTGGCTAATCGTAATACGGGCTTGGGCAAAGGCCTTTCAAGCCTTATCCCCAGTGCAGCAGCTGAGTCAGGCAGCATCGGCGAGGAAGTAAGCGAGCTAAGCATTAACCTAATTGAACCCAATCCTCTGCAGCCTCGAACAGAGATTGACGAGGAGAAGCTTGCTGAGCTCAGTGCTTCTATTGCGAGCAGAGGAGTCCTGCAGCCAATAATAGTACGCCCAAAGGGCGAAAAGTACGAGATTGTTGCTGGAGAGCGCAGATGGCGTGCAGCGCGAATGGCAGGGCTTGAGTCAATCCCCATGCGTATTCTGTCTTTAGACGACGGTGAAACTTACGAAGTTGCTCTTATTGAAAATCTGCAGCGTGAAGACCTCAATGCAATTGAAGCAGCATACGGCTACAAGAAGCTTATCAATGAGCGGCAGCTAACCCAAGCAGAATTAGCAGAGCTGCTTGCAAAGTCTCGCGTCTCGATAACTAATGCATTGCGCCTGTTGGAACTTCCCGAGGAAGTGCAAGAGCTTGTATTTCAAGGTGCGCTCTCTGCGGGTCATGCAAGAGCGATCTTAACTGTCTCTGATGACCCGACAAGAATTAAGCTTGCACAAAAAGCAGTTGCGGACGGTTTATCTGTTCGTGCACTTGAAGCTTTGGCACGTCTTTCAGGAGACGGAGTTATTCCAAGTGGTGCGAAGCGTCCGATTTCACCAAAAAGCTATAAA
>Ga0123355_10006834_pt1 | contig 16977 bp, 14 predicted proteins | sample TergutEmb28metaG_3_FD_89872 | JGI IMG/M metagenome (GOLD analysis project Ga0123355, IMG submission 89872) | Embiratermes neotenicus P1 segment gut microbial communities from Petit-Saut dam, French Guiana - Emb289 P1 | ecosystem: Host-associated > Arthropoda: Insects > Digestive system > Gut ...
ATCAAGTGACGAAGTTGTCTCTGTTTGAGTACCCTCTGTTAAGGCATCTTCGCCATCTGAGTCATTAAAAAGTGAAAGTGTATCCATGCTTGTAAGGATACTATATGAATGACTCAGCTACAGATTTTGTATTTCAGTTTTTAAGCGCTGTGTACGCAATAATGTCAGTGGCACAAGAATCGCTGCCACAATAACGAACACTGTAACTAAGGAGGGTCTACTTAAGAAAAGACCTGCAGGTGTTGGGGCTCTATGCATATTTGTGAATTCTGCCGCATTTCTTGCCTCACCAACTGACTGTTCGCCCGTACTCAGCTCTACATTATCTATGCCTGCTTGAGGATTATTTACTGCAACAGGCAAACCATTGCTTGTCAGCAAGAGTGAAGGAGTAAAATTGCGACTCGCAAGTTCTGTGATAGTGTAGCCTGCACCCACGTGTACATTCATTATTACCAGAGTCTGATTGTGACGCAGCGACACTGTCTGCTCTACACTCGGAGCAAAAAGCAGGTAATCTCCATAAGAACTAGTCCCTGCTACCAATCCGTTAGAGCTAGCTGTGACTATCGTGTTTGTTTGCTCATCGACAACATAGGCTCTGTAGCCTGCATGATTCTGTACAAGGCTTGGCGCATTCATTCGTATCCTAAAGTCAAAATATTGACTGCGATTAGCAAATTCGCCTACGACCTCTTTAGACAAGGTAAGTCCTTTCATTGCTAAAGGATCTGTTGGGTCAGTCCCTGGGTGAGCTCGTATAAAAGTATTAACAAAATTAAGGGTGCCTTCACCTTTTGGGCCCATCTCTTCTTCTGAAATTACTTCTTGCAGATGTATTGCAACAACATGAGTACCGCCTGCCAGGACAGGCAGATCCTGCACGATAAAGCTCAACTTCCAAACTCTGGTATCGAAAGTCATAATCTCTGTTGCAGTGCTCGTAAAGGTGTCAGCTCTTTCGCTCACTCTGTAGGTATATATTCCTTGCGAGGGGAAACTTACATCTTTGAGCAAAAATTCTGACGAACGAATTACCTCTATGATACTGCCTGTGCCCGTAGCTTCTGTGCTTGTAGTGTCGATACTTATTCCGATATCTGCTGCTGAAATACTGATTGTCTGATTATCGAGCTCAGGCAGAAGCTCTTTTGCAGCAGTACTGGTATCTTCATTAAAGCTATAAGGCACTATCTCAAAGATAAAATCTGCATCGGGACTGGTTGTTCCCTCTGGCATACGCAAAGTTTTAGTGATAGTAGTATCGATTTCCTTAGGAACAGTCACAAATTGATGGTGGGCTTCTGACATCTCGCTACCCTGAGTCGCCCTGAAATCTGCCACAACAACAGTGTATAAGGTCGCGTAGTCTAAGGTGTTTCCCTCAAGAGAATCAAGCGCGGGTAAAGGAATGGTAAGTACGGTATCGTCTTCGCTCCATGTAGCGCCCGAAAGACTAAGTGCTTGTCCATTCAGGGTCACCGTGCCTAGTTGCACACTATTTACTGTCTGATTAAAGCTTATTGCAACATGTTCAGTATCTACTGCCACATTTGTACCCTGTGGCAAGACATTCACCACAGAAAGAGGAGGAATGACTCTCGCTGTTGTAAACGTCCAAGTATGCGGATGCATTTCATTTGTGCCACGAAGACCAAAATGAGCATCCACAAAGCCCGACACTGTTGCTGTGTGCATAGTGTTAGAGGCAAATAGAATCAGTGGTGCAGTGAATACGGTATTAGGGCCGCGTGTGCTATTTGACCATGTACCTGCAGCAACATCTACTGTAGCACCATGGTCAATCACAATAGTACCCCGTGATTCTAGATCAGTTCTCATTGACCTATCGAAGTTTATCGTAACGAATTCGGTATTCAATTCTGTTATGCCTGCCGCCCCATTGTTCGGGATAGTCGCATTACCTGCGGGATTCCAATTAGAGGCACTGGAAGAAGTCAAGGATGCCGCAACCCGCCAGGGAACCCAATTGTTAGTGCCGGTACCTTGTGCACCTGTACCTTGCGCACCTAAAGGTGTCGTGATTCCTTTGCCTAGCTGACCGAACTCGTTTTGTCCCCAGGACCATAAGGCTCCATCAGCATCAAGTGCAAATGCCTGAGCCGCACTTACGCTGACTGCCTCCCACACAAAGTCTCCCGGCACTCTTTGCGGAAGGATTTGGCCTGTGGTATTTCCTGCACCGAGCTGTCCATGGGTGCCATCCCCCCAAGCCCAAGCATTACCATCGACATCTATTGCCATGGTATTAAGAGCACCCGCAGTAACAAATCGCCACGCAGAGACCTCTGCAACATTTACCCTTGTGGGAGAATTGCGATGAATGGCCTGCGCTTGACCCAATTGACCGCTGTCACCTATTCCCCACATCCACAGGCTACCATCAGTACCTATTGCTGCTGAAAAATTGATTCCTGTGGCAACGAATTGCCACGACGATGCACCTGTGGTTATCCTGGTGGGAGTAGTGCGCGTATTTGCAGCTTGAGTATTCATGTCTAAACCTAAGCCCAATTGCCCAAAGTCATTACCACCCCAAGACCAAAGGCTTCCATCGGTGCCCAGTGCTAAGGTATGATGCCTTCCTGCATCCAGCGATTGCCAACCACTAGGTCCCCCTGATACTCTTTGAGGAGTAGTGTAAATTCTGTCTTCAAATCTTCCTATTCCCAGCTGTCCTGCATAATTGGCTCCCCAAGACCAAAGGCTTCCGTCGGCACCTATTGCCAAAGTGGTGGTCCATCCCGCAGCAACCGTCTGCCAGCTAGATGCACCACCTGTTACTCTTTGTGGATAAGAATGGGTACGTGTATTGCCTATGCCAAGCTGACCTTCTTCACCACGACCCCATGCCCAGAGACTTCCGTCAGTACCAATTGCTAGCGTATAGCTAGAGATTGCTCGTGAACAGCCACCGGCAGAAACCGATTTCCATGTAGATGCGCCATCTGTTACTTTTTGAGGAATGTTTCGATTAGTAGTATTACCAAGGCCCAGTTGTCCAACATTGTTGCGTCCCCAGGTCCAAAGGTTTCCGTCTCCATCAATTGCCGCAGCATGCATGGTTCCCGTAGAGATTTGAACTACCCTCTGGCCAGATGATTCTAAATGCCTTACGCCTTCTTCAGTAAGCGCCGCCATCTGACTGTCGGAAAGCGACTCCTGCTGCTGCGCAATAAATGATTGCACTGCAGGCAAATTAGCCGCAGCAACAAAAGGAAGTAGCAACATAAGTGCCGCTACTAGCAGCAATGTAGGGGTTCTTTTGTTGGTAGATTTTTTGCTATTAAGCCTGCCGTCAACTTTTTCTGCAATAACCATAGTCATTCCTCATAGTAATACGGCGGTCACTATTTGGCGGTCACTGCTTTATTTAATTCGCAGATACATTAAATTGTTATTTAATTGCTCTTGAAAGATGTCTCACTATAAAAAAATTAACATACCTCACTAAATTAAAAACGCTTCCTTAATTATACTTTGCTCAAATCCTGCCATGCAAGTAAGTGATACTAAATCAACATCAAATTCACACAATTGTTGAATTTACTATTTGCCCCCTTGTAAAAGGTTTCTTACCTGATAGAGCTCGTCATCAAGAAAGCCCAGCTTACGATAATACCTGCGAGTACCTACTGAACTAATAACACTCATCTTTGTATAACCCTCATCTTCAGCGATTTCACAAGCCTTCTCTATAAGTTTTCTGCCTAGACCAAAGTGCTGTACATTACTTGCACTGTGTTGATTGTTGTCTTCTTCTACCTTATTGATGGCTGCTACCTTGCCGTATACGTGAACTTCGCGAATAATAGCCGTATCAAGAGACATCGGAAGTTGACTTTCATCTATCGGAAGATAGTACGCACGATTAGGCTTCGGCAAAGATAGACGCAAGAAACCAGCTATTCTTTCATCGCCTGTCACCCACTGCAAAAAATGTTCCTGCGACACGCTTGACTCATAGGTGACAATGTCTAGCTTTAGGTCATCGTGAATAATCTCGTGACTGCTCACCTCACGGTGGCGAATCTCACGTATGGTTTCGCCTGAATCAATGACAGATTTTTCAACCAACTGACGCAAGTTGGTGCGCTTGCTACCTGCCATGATGTCGTGTGACGATATGTCCCGAATCATGCGTGATATGCGCACATGTGACGGAGTATTTATCGTATTGGTGGCAAGTAGCTTGACCAATTCTTCCTCTGGGTAGGGCTGCCAGCTACCATCCTCATAGTGGGCAACAAGACCTGTGCCTGCGACTAACGAGCAGGGATAAAGCTTAATTTCATCGGGAATATAAGCGGGATTAGTCATAAAGTGCGCATACTCTGCCGCATCAGCCTCACGAGATGATCCGTAGAGATTTTGCATAAAGTGCCCATGAATCTTGAAGCCAAAAGTGCGCGCCAAGGCAAAAGCATTATGAATATGTTCAGAACTAGTGTGCCTACGATTAAGTCGCAATACCTGCGAATCCAGACTTTGAATGCCAATTTGTAGTCGTGTCACGCCCAATTGTCGCAGCAGCACCAAGGTATCCGCCGTCACAAGGTCAGGGCGCGTTTCTACCGTAAAGCCCACCATGCGGTGCTGTGAAGATTCGTTGATGGCCTGCTGCTGGCGAAGTGCGTCCATGCTCCACTCTGCAGATGCGCTTACGCGACTTACCTTCTGCCACATCTCGCAGTCTTCATAAAGTTCACGGATTGCCTGATTGTAGCTTAGCTCCCCATTATCTACACATTGCTGTACGGCTGCTGTGCGTTGAATAATATCATCTTTGCTATCACTAAAGCCTGCGTCCAAATAGCGTTGGCGCAGCTTATTTATCTCTGTTTGGTTTACGCTTATCCCGCCCTCTACTGTGTCATTAAGCGCACGATAGAGTTCGTGAGTAAACCACAATTGGTAATCCTGTGAATAGTCACACCAGGAACCTCCCAGCACGATGAGCTCAACCTTATCTGTTAAGTGTCCCATTTGGGTAAGTGCCTGCAGACGTGATTGCACCTGCAAGTAAGGATCAAAGAAATTGCGTTCTGCACGCTGGCAGGCAGGTTCGTCACTTAGATAGCTCTTTGGCATACGCACGTCATTGGGACAGTAAAGGCAATCGCTGGCACAGCGCCAGGGCTTAGTGATGACGGTAATCGTTGCCACCCCCGAAGAGGTGCGTCTAGGCTTAGTCTGAAGTATGCGCAACAGACGACGCTCCAATTTGGGGCTAATATTCCAAGACTTCCACCTGCTAACATCACTGCGTTTTACTTCTTGATAGTAAGATAGCAGTCGATGCTTCGAGTAATCCTGGGCATCAGGACGCCCCTTGCCTAAGCGGTCAATAAGGCGAGAAAAGGTCTCAGCATCTGAAAGGACATAAGCAGACCCGTCAGGAGCCTGCGCATGCACGGGGCCCGCCCGCAATTCATCAACTATGTTAAGTAACATATCTTCCATAGAGGAACTTATTGTAGCGTAGGTTAAACTATATCCATGAATGATTCTACTGTTAATTTTTTACTTGAGCTCAATAATCGCTTTTACCAAGAACAAGGAGCCTCTTTCGCGCAAACAAGAGGGGCACCCTGGCATGGCTGGAAGCGCTGTCTTGAAGAACTGGGTAATGCCAACCTTGCACATAAAGAACTTTCCATACTTGACCTTGCCTGTGGGAATAGGCGCTTTGAAGCCTTTTTGCGCTCATCGTTACCAGAGACCACGATTAACTATTTTGGAGTAGACAACAGCAACGAGATGTCTGGGGAACACGATGGGGAAAGTCCCCACCTGAGTCTATCTGACAGTGACAGTGCCCAAAGCAACTATCAAGACCTTGACATATTACGCTTGCTTGTTGATGATGGCCAGAAGGCTGTTGAGGAGCACGTCCATGCTCCACAGTGTGACATAGTAAGCACTTTTGGATTCATGCATCATATCCCGAGCCAAAGCCTGCGTAAGGCTCTATTGGATATCATGATTACTCACACAAAATCTGGCGGATTTATAATCGCATCTTTCTGGCAATTTATTAAATGTCCCAATTTGGGACAAAAAGCCAAAGAGACTCATGTCTGCGCACTGACAGAACTAAGTCCTCCCGCCCCCTTTGAAAGCGCTGATGCACTAAACAAAACCCTGGATAAGGGCGATTACTTTCTGGGCTGGCAAAACAAGACAGGTGCCTATCGCTATTGTCACAGTTTCTCAGAATGTGAAATCAATGGGCTCGTGAAACATGTCAGCGATAGAGCCAAGCTCATAGCTCACTTTGAAGCAGACGGCAGAACCCAAAACCTTAACACTTATATCATTCTGCAAGTTTACTGACAGGCGCACTCAGCTAAGTCAATCGCAAAGCTCTAAAGGAAGCAAGTCGGCCAGAATTGCAGCCGACTCAGCACTCGTTAGTACTCTTCGTTCGCAGCTCTGCGCCTTTTTGCCACAAGCACAATGCCCAAAACTGCCACTACACCAACCAAGGTACTAACAGCAGCTACGATTATTCCGTCTGATACACGACTCTCATTGGGAGTCCCCATGCCCCCAGGTGCTGTATAACTAATGTTAGTTGTAATCATGCGCCCAGCACCAACATCCCAGAAAGTACGCCCATATTGACGCTCACCTTCACCATTTAGCCCATAAAATTCTACGTCATCATCTATAACTATCTGATTACCCGGAGGCAAATTGGTTATAAAGCGCAAAGCTTGAAGGTCAGTAAGAGGAGTATATTCCATGTGCAGTATGTAACTACCATCCCCCGCCTCTGCAACAGGATTAAAGAAAAGGTTATATTCGATTTGTGCCTGATGTTCATGTTGCAGAGTAGCAGTGTAGATGTCAAAACCATCTACGGTACGCATATCAGGGTTTTCAAATCTGGGAGCTGACTCAATGGGCCTATCGTCAGAAGGTTCGCCAAACCAAATTAGCTGAGCACCTTCAGGAACAGCTATCTCTATAGTGGCAGGCAGCTCTACTGTTTCTGGGTCAAGAAAACCAGTTACCGCGGCGAAATAGGTATTGGGTAGACGACGGACAGTTACCGTCATCGCATCAAAGGGAATGACCTCGGAAGACTCTGTTGTTCCCGTTGCTGCTTCTGCAGTAAGAGCAGAACCTGGAAGCACCACTATGGTAGCTACAAAGGCAAAAAGAACGGTTCCTACAATTACAGCTTTAAGCTGTTTAATCATGTTTACTCCTGTCGTGCACTGCAAGCATCCGCGCTGCGGAAATGCCTGCTTTTAAAGGTAAGATTTGATACTAAGCTATAATACCATCGCTACTACTTTTCAAGTGCCCTTTTAGAGGATAAGCATGGCATCGCCAAAAGACAGAAAACGATACTCTTTTTGCACAGCCTCATTATAAGCTGCAAGTATCTCCTCTCGTCCTGTGAAGGCTGAAATCATCATTACTAAAGTTGACTTTGGCACATGAAAATTAGTAATGAGTGCATCCACTGCCTTAAATTCGAAGCCAGGCAAAATGTAGAGCGATGTGGGAGCTCCCTGCTCACTAATGGCACCTGAGCTAAGTTGTGCTGCTGACTCTAAAGCACGTACTACTGTGGTACCCACTGCAATTACACGGCCGCCTGCTGCACGAGCAGTATTTACTGCATCAGCTGCCTCTTGTGGCACGTGAAAATATTCCGTGTGGATATGATGCTGGGCCGGATCATCCTCACTTACCGGACGGAAGGTATCGAGACCTACATCCAAGCGCACGCGGGCAATATTTACCCCTTTTGTCTGCAGTGCATCTAGAAGTTCTGGAGTAAAGTGCAGGCCTGCTGTTGGGGCTGCTGCACTGTGCTCGTCAGCACCAGCATAAACAGTTTGATACATGTCCTGGTCACCTGCATAACCCTTAATGTAGGGTGGCAGTGGCAAGGTGCCTAGCCTATGAATTGCTGCATGGAAATCATCGTCTGCAGCAGAAAAACTGATGTGACGGATTCCGTTATCACCCACAGAAATAACCTTCCCTGTGAGACGGGTCTGGGAAGGATTCTCGCCTTCACCAAAGACAATCTCCGTACCCTCTTTAACGCGCTTACCTGGCTTTGCAAGACACTCCCAAACGGGGCAGGTAGAAGTTCCCTCTTTCAGGTCTTTTAGCAGTAAGACCTCTATTGCCCCGCCTGTATCTGCACGCCTGCCCTGCAGTCTAGCAGGAAGCACACGTGTTTCATTTACTACCAAAAGGTCATCAGGATTAAGATAGTCACCAATGTCGCGAAAATGGCGATGTTCAAGCTTGTTGTTGCTACGATTCATGACAAGCAACTTGCAAGCATCACGGGGCATCATGGGCTCTTGCGCTATAAGATGTTCTGGTAGGTGGTAATTGAAGTCTTCGGTGCGTAATGGTGTATCAGTAGTCATGAATCCTCTTTGCTTCTACGTATCTTGGCTTTATCTATACTCTATTTTGTGTCGGAATTACGGGAAGCACTAGCTTTCTTGCATCGCTTGCGCTGCTCCTGAACTTCTGCCCTGCCCCTTAAGCAACCACAATAGTTCTGACGATATATCCCTAGGTCACGTGCCTTGTTTTGTGCCTCTCTATAGTAGTTGCGAAAATCGTATTGTGCAAAGGATACATCTGGATAACTCTGTGCGATATGCGTCCCTGCTCTGTTGATTGCCTCAAGATTTTGCCAGGGGCTAATGCTCAATGTCGTGGCAAAGCTATCATAGCTGTTACTGGCTGCCCACTGAGCCGTTCGCCCAAGTCTCAAGAGGTAACAGGAAAAACAACGCTGCTCATCATTTGCATCAACCTGCTCCCAATCATTATCAGGAGCAATTTCTATGAAATCAATGTCTTTCTCACGGGCATAATCAAAACAAGTATCGCGGCGCTTAAGATACTCATCCATAGGTTCAATATTGGGATTATAGAAAATCACAGCAACACGTTCAGCCTCTTCGGCCAGCACGTCATAAACCCCCATCAAGCAGGGAGCACAGCAGGTATGTAAAGCAAGAAGTTTCATCGATTACCTCAATAGCGCACACTCTAAATGTTCAAGATTCGTGCTGGCTTTTCTTCGCAAAAGCGCAGTGTTGCCTGCGGCTTCACTATTCTTCGCTCGCTCCGCCTGTTTCCTAGAAGCTGCAAGCGCCATTTCGCAGTAGAAAATCAGCGCGAAGATTAAGCATCTAGTGCACTCTGGATTGTGTTTTCGATTAGCATAGCGCGCGTCATTGGTCCTACTCCTCCAGGTACGGGAGTTATGGCACCTGCTAGGGAACTTGCTGCTTCGAAATCTACGTCACCTACCAGTTTTCCTTCTTTGTTGCGGTTTATGCCTACGTCGATTACTACTGCCCCAGGCTTTATGCAGTCTGCCCCCAATAGCTCTGCTACTCCTACGGCGGCTACCAGTATATCTGCCTGCCTGCAGACTGCTGGTAAGTCCGCGGTGCGTGAATGACAAATAGTGACGGTGGCATTTTTCTCTAGCAGAAGCAATGATTGAGGCTTGCCTACAATGGTTGATCTGCCCACTACTACCGCATGCTTGCCGCAGGTATCGATGTCGTAATGTTCCAGTAGGCGCATAACACCTAAGGGAGTACAAGCACGCAAGGCGTTTTGTCCTCTCAGGGTGCGACCTAGATTTTCTGCCGTAAATCCATCAACATCTTTTTCGGGTGAAATCTGCGCAATGGCCGCCTCTTCATCAAGATGCCCTGGCAGGGGAAGTTGTACTAGGATGCCATGGACAGACTCATCTGCATTAAGCTTGCCGATGAGCTGATTGAGCTCATCTTGCGTGGTCTCTTCTGACAAGCGGTGGTCGAAGGTTTGGATGCCCACCTCTGCACAGTCCTGCTCCTTCATCCTTACATAGACTGCTGATGCTGGGTCATCGCCCACTAGAACGACTGCCAGTCCGATGCTTTTCCCTGTCTGCTGCAGGTAATCTTGAGCGGATCGTTTTGCCTGCTCTCTTACGCTTGCAGCAACATGGTTTCCATCGATTATGAGGGTCATGCAGGGGCTCCTTTTCGGCGAGCAAGGCACGCTTTTATTGATTGCGCGCGCAGGGACAATACTGTGTTTAGCAGATGCAATAAAGTGTACCACTGCTAGAGCGCCCAACCTACAGCAAATACACAATTGAAGTGGCGGAGCACATCCATTACTGGACACACTCCGCCATTGTTTTGGGGCTTAGGATAAGTTTAGATAGTCAGAAAACTTATTCTTCGTCTTCACTGTCGCTATCCTGGCTGCTGCCAACAGCACTGTTGCCACTGTCGGCATCTTCAGAATAGTCAGATTCATATTCTGAATCAGTGAACTCTTCACCATCATCGAAGTAGTTACTTCCCGCATCAAACTCTTCTTGGGTAATGTTGAATAGATTCACGCTGCCGCTAATACTTTCAACTTTAATGAATCCATTCGTACCACTTACAGAGTGCTCACCCATACCATTGAATAGGGTTTCTCCATTTTTAGAGATACTTCCACTAACGGTACTGAACTCCATCCTGAAATCGTCAAGATTAAGAATATGTGCTGTTGTTGAGCCTGATACTTGCGACACATTAAAGTCTGCAAGTCTACTGTTAGTCACATTCACACTTCCACTAACACTGGTCACAGATAGGTTGCTCGGGTTAAGTGCTCCCAGTGAATCCACCTTAATATTCGTGCTTACTCCGTCAATCCTAAGGCTATCAATCTGCACTAGTTGCTCTGCCTGAACATCAACATCGCCACTCACTAGCTGCAGATTCACATCGCGCAGTGTTGTCCCCTGAGGTACGCTGACTATGATTTCATCTTGCGAAGATACGTTTATATTTATACCCGGGAAGAATCCCATACTGAAGCGAGTTCTATACTCAATCGAAAGCCTTCCGTTGCGCACAGTTATCCTGTAGTTGTCTGGGTTTTGTGCATAAACAGCGTAGGACACATAGTCCCCATCAGGCGAGCCTGCATCAGCAGGAACAAGATGAATTCTTGCGCTTACCCCTGATACAGATACAGTGTGAATATCCTCGCGTACCGTTTCGCTTAACCTTCCCTGCACACTTGTGTCACTGAGGGAATTCATGTTTCTGTCATAGAAAGTGCCCGTTCGTACATCGGCAAAACGTAGGGGGATTAAGGTGCTGGGAACATTACCGCCCAGTGCTACACCCATGCCCGCAAGTCCAAGCCCCACCAAGAATGCCGCCAGTATAAGCACCCAAACTGTTTTCATTGCTGCTCTGCTTGACATTAGTGTGTCCCCTTTCTGTTCTTGAATCTACGCAAAAGCTGTGAACCGCCACGAGCTGCTCCATTAACGGCATGCTTTGTCAGCCACGCAAGGACAATCGCAAGCGCGGCACCAAAGGCAGTGAGAGCAAGTCCTACGCCTATTGTTGCAAGGCCTGTAGTAAAGTGCGAGAAGAGTGTAACAAAACCGATTCCTATATAGGCTATTCCACCCACAAAAGCAGTTATGGCTGCGATGAAGAGTGAAAATATTACCGAGAGGGCCGTAAGCAGTAGAGAGAAAATGAGCATGATGAGAACCAAGCCCAAAGGATTAGCCAGGGCAAGAACTCCTATTACAACCATCCAAAGTGCACTAAGGCCTTTCTTGGTCGTCTTACCTTCACCTGTCGTATCTGCGTAAACGTGGTCACCCAATATTCCTGCTGCAACCTGTGCAGGGCTGCCTAGCTCAGCAACTGCTGCTGCTTCATTTTCTGGACCCGCCTCTGAAAGATATTCATCGTAGTAAGCCATTGCAGCTATCGCTTCTGACTCTGGCAGTACGTTGAGTCTTTGACGCAAGTCTGCCAGAAAGGCAGTCTTTGTCATTGTCTGTGTCGTGCTATCTGCATATTTGGCAGTCATTATGTTCTCGCTCCTTCCTGTCCACTTTGGGGAATGTCTTGTGTGTTGTGTGTGCTGTCCTGGCTTTTCTCATGATTAAGAGCGCCAGTTGCTGTGTGCTTGTCTTTAATGCGCTGCATTTGCATATCTGCTTCTTTGTCTGCAGCGTCTACAGCAACTGCCAGGGCAGCTATTTCTTCTGGGGTAAAGTTGAGGAGCGAATCTACGCCATCCTTAAAGGTCCCCCATGATGTCTGAATGTTTCGTAAGTGTCTGTGTCCCTCATCAGTAATGCGGTAGTAGCGACGATTTCTGCCACTATGTGGCTGATCGTAGGTCGTTACCATCTGATCCTTTTGCAGTCTACGCAGTACAGGATACAGAGTTGATTCTGACACGGGAATGACCTGCTTAATGTCTTGCGTCAAGCTGTAACCATAAGCGTCTTCACGCGCAAGAACTGCCAAAACACAACCATCTAACAAGGCTGAACCTAGTTGAAACATACTTACCTCCCGTCTTTCTGTCTTTAGTCAAATCTCTAGATAGTTTTAAAAGTTCTTCTGCTTGCTGCTGTGAACAGCTACGCCAATACTGCGCTGGCATTGGCGCGGGTGGCTGTTGTTAAGCGCATTTCTGCGGAGCGAGATGGCAGCCACCCACATGTTGTTTTTCTCGCTTGCATAATACTATATGACATATAGTATGTTGTGTCAAGATATATTATAGAAAAATAATTTAAGAAATAATTTAACCTCAATTACATGCTCTACGCTGCACTTTTGTAAAAACTTTGCATCAGCTGCAACCTGACAGGCCTTTGAAACGTATTATATATAGAGGCTAAATAGTGGTACCGATAAGGCCTCTGATGAGGATGGGAAACCTATGAACATACTTAAGGAAAAATGCACATGCGATTTATCGCCAGCTGCTTTGGTCAAACGCCACAGCACTAGCGTATTGCGTGCAGCAGTAGCAATCTGCAATTCGCGCTATGCGGCAGATGACATAGTGCAAAATGTCTTTCTGCAATTAGTTCGCACGCAGCCAGCTTTTGAAAATGATCGGCATGCAAAATCTTGGCTGCTACGCGTAACCATCAACTGCTGCAAGGACTTACAGCGCAGTGCCTGGTCTAGCAAAGTGAGCTCACTTGATGAAATGCAAGAAAATCAAGTCGGCACACACGAACTGGCAACAAAGCACAACGTCATTGCCTCTGCTGGTGCTAGTCACAACGCAAGTGCAGAGCATGACCCAGAACAAGCACTGGCACAGACAGAACAGCAGCAGTCAGTTTACAAAGCTGTTGCAAGTCTGCCGCCCTACCAGCGTAGCTGTATTCACCTCTTCTACTTTGAAGATTTGAACATTGCTGAAATCGCTTCTGTCATAGAACAACCTTCAGCAACAGTAAAATCCCATCTACATCGCGGACGCAAAAAGCTACACACAATTCTAGGTGAGGAGTACGACTATGAAGCCTAATACCTTTAAAAATGCTTACAAGCAAGAAATCGAGAAGATACAACCACATGAGGACCAGCTTGCCAGCTTGATTCATGCCGTAGAGGCAGAGGAGCTCGCCCTTACAGGCAGTGCGACAACAGCGCAAAGTGCCCAGCAAAGCCAAGCACAGAGTACTGCTGACAGTGCACAAGCACAAGATGCACAAACAGCAGGTGCAGCAAATGTTGGGCAAGGATGGACTGCCTCCTCCCCTGTCTCTACCCCCACTAAGTCGCGCAAGCGCTTTTGGAAGGACTGGAGCACAGAAGGAAAGTTCACTGCAACGTTTTCTGGATTAGTAGGGGCAGCTGCGATGCTGTTTCTGGGAATCCTTGCATGGTCTACAGTAACGACTGTGCTGCCCTCACCTGGGGAACCAAGTACTCACCCAGCACTTCAAACAGGGCTGCCTACAGAGGGAATGGTCGCCCTCATTCCTGCTGGCAATGATTATGAAAATGTCTATGCAATCCTCGATCGGGTGCGCGCGCGCGATGAGGAAAGATTGCGCATAGCTCAAGAACAAAGGGAATCTTCAGGCGGACTTTTTGACGGAATCTTTGGAAGCGACTCAGATGACGTGTGGGCTGATGACATGCCGCTCACAGATGATGGGTGGACAGAAGAGGCAGCAGACGTGGAGGCGCCTACCAGCGCCCCCGATGATATGTCCCTTAGCGCTGAATCTGACAGCAGCGCACGGAGACTACTTAGTGAGGAGCCAGACTTTTCAGATACTAATGTCCAAGTACAGGGCGTACAAGAAGCTGACATCATCAAGACAGATGGACACTACATCTATGCTCTAAGCGCCATGGGTCTTAGCATCCTTGAGGCAAATGGGGGTAATCCGCAAGTACTTTCAACTCTAGATTTTCACAATAACAGTACAGACTTTCACCCAGGACCAAGTGATATACAGATGTCACCAAGAAACACATCTGCGCGTGGCACTCGCGGCATAGCAAGTGGTGCATCATACTCAAAGATGTACCTTGAAGGTGACCGCCTTATTGCCCTATGGTCTATCACCAACGATCTCTGGACAAGTGTTCATTTCCCAGAGTTTGCAGGGGTTGATATTTTTGATATTAGCGACCCTTCTCAACCGCGTCACCTGAACGACTTCCAAACAAGAGGAAGCCTGGTAAATTCACGCATGATTGGAAGTACGCTCTACCTAGTTAGCACTGTTTGGATTGAGGAAGCTTCTCGTAATCGCAATGACCCAACAACTTTCATTCCCTTTGTTTCGAGCGGAAATGAATCAGCCCCAATGCTAACCCCCGAATCAAACATTCGCATCTCACCCTATGTGGATGAACTAAGGACGAAGTACACGCATATCGTGGCGATTGATACTACACGCAATGGACAACTTGCTTCACAGGCTGCTTTACTGGGCGGAAGTGATGACCTCTACATGAGCACTGACAATCTGTTCTTACTTTCTGAGGGACAGATACATATACCAGCAGCAGGAACACAGGGGTCAGGAACAGGAAATCCTAGTCCTAGAGGCTCTGGTTCAAGTTCAAGCTCTGATGACATTAGACTGGGCAATGTTGATGTCGCGGGCAATGCAACCACAGTAACAAGAGTAGAGCTAAATGACGGGCAGATAGACATTGGAAACTCTCGACGTCTGCCAGGTATCGTTAACAACCAGTTTTCTTTGGATGAAAGTGATGGAGTGCTCCGCATCATTACCGCCTTTACCCGCTGGGAACACTTTGGTCGATCAGGTAGTGGGCAAGGAACAACGGGTTCTTCCGAAGAAATAGGTCTCTCTTTAGCCCCCGCTGAAGAATGGGGCTGGAGTCCCGACTTCACCGATACAACAGTTTGGACCCTAGATGAAAGACTCGAAGTCATTGGTAGCATTGATGGCTTTGGAATTGATGAAGATGTATATTCTGCGCGCTTTATGGGAGACATCGTCTACTTTGTTACCTTTAGAGAGATTGACCCCGTATATGCAGTTGACTTAAGCGATCCTGCAAATCCTCGCTTCTTGAGCGAACTAAAGATTCCTGGATTTTCAGAATACCTGCACCCTTGGCATGACGGTTTACTCTTTGGCTTCGGCCGAGACGCCTGTGAAATAACGGGTATCCGTGGCGGTCTGAAACTAAGCATGTTTGACATCAGCAATCCTAAGGATGTCACCAGGGAACACTATTTGATTTTGGATGACTTCAGAAACTCTGATGCAAGCAGCAATCATCGCGCCATACTAGTGAACCCTGAGAGAAATCTGATAGCCTTCCCTGCCGATGATTTCTACCTGATTTATTCCTACAACGAAAGGCGTGGTTTTGAGCTGGTAGAGGAATTGCCTCTGATTAGTGAGGGAGATACTCCTGCGCGCGGACTGTTCATTGATGACATGTTCTATGTCTTTGAGTTGGGGGGAAGCCCGAATGTCGAAGTATTTATGTTACCCAGCTTCCGCACTTGGGATTTCATCTGGCTTTAGTGATACCATTAGCATCTGTCAAACAAACTGAGTAGATTGGAGGAAGCTTATGAGAGACTTTCCAACGGTTACCGCTCCTACTTTCATTACAGACCCAGAGAATGCCGATGCCTATGAGGCAAAGCACACTCCTCACATTGAAATAGAGGTGGTTGATGACATTGCAGAGGTTACCGTTACTGCAGGCTACTACGTCACACATCCTAACGAGGCTGGGCACTTCTTTGAATGGTTGATGCTCTATGCAGAAGAGCAGCCCATTGCCCACTTTGTTGGGGCATCAGAGGTGCTTAACCCCACTATGACCGTTGAGGTAAACCTACCCGCGGGTACAGTGCTTGAGGCAATGGCACATTGTAATCTGCATGGCACATGGAAGACAGAAGCTGTCATTCCCGAAAGCGATGTGAAAGATTAAGCCTACATACAAAATGTAGCAGTTTAAAACAAGGGAGCCTGCCAGCTTGGATTAGGCTCCTTTTATTTTTGCTAAGGGATTAGCTTTCTTTGTTCTTGCTGTATGATTATTGCATGACTAAATCAATCACTTATCACAAATCCCCTGTTGGGGAACTGGCTCTGGTCGAAGAAGACGGGAAGCTTATTATCATTGGTCTTGTTGGAGATGAAATGCCTGAGGGTCTTGTTGAGTGTGTTCCAGGGCAGGAAACTCCTGTGCTTGCACAAACAAAGCAGCAACTGGATGAATACTTCGCAGGCAAGCGTCGTGACTTTGACCTACCTCTTGCCCCTCAAGGAACGGAATTTCAAGTCAAAGTATGGGATGCTCTCTACACTATCCCTTGGGGAGAAACACGCAACTATGGTCAAATAGCAGCGCAAGTTGGCAATCCTAAAGCAGCACGAGCTGTCGGTGGAGCCAACAATCGAAATCCCATAGCGATTGTCATCCCCTGCCACCGTGTTATTGGTGCTAATGGTGCCATGGTCGGCTATCGTGGGGGCGTAGACATTAAAGAATACCTACTAGAACTTGAGGGAATTATTTAATTTCCTTAATGCAGGAATAAAGCCCAAGTATCTGACCAGTGAAAAATCAGACGTGCGGCGATGTACCACCAGCCGAGCAATCC
>Ga0123355_10006835_pt1 | contig 16976 bp, 19 predicted proteins | sample TergutEmb28metaG_3_FD_89872 | JGI IMG/M metagenome (GOLD analysis project Ga0123355, IMG submission 89872) | Embiratermes neotenicus P1 segment gut microbial communities from Petit-Saut dam, French Guiana - Emb289 P1 | ecosystem: Host-associated > Arthropoda: Insects > Digestive system > Gut ...
CCAAAATTAACGACAAGAAGGACAAGTTACTGGAGCTAAACATCGAAGGGCGTTTAACCAATGTGGAATTTGAAAAGCGTAACAATGCCTGCAATGATGAACTTCACGCTAAAGAGCAGGAGTTAAAGCAGCTCTACAAAAAACGTGATGGACGAGCCGACCAGAGTAAGAATATTCTAAAATTCAAGAATGAATTGCTTGGCTACTTCAACTCGAACCAGCAAGAACTTACCCCCGGCATTGTAAATACCTTCGTGGACAAAATTTATGTAACCCCAAGCGATGATGACAACCAAACCATGCAACTTAAAATATGCCTAAACACCGGCGATTCCACGGAATCCACCGTGCGCCGTTCTGGCTATACTATTAAGAAAATGATCGAAGCACAAGAAAGACAAATGGCCGGTGGCCTGTAAATTTGTACAATAGGTTAAAAAAACCGCCCTCATAGTGGGGCGGTTTTTAACTTCCGAAATCTTCCAATATTCTAAACAATGAATCCTCATCATAAATGAATATTCCGTCTGCAAGCCGTTGCTGCTCCTCTATCGGTAACGCACTAACTGGTGTGTTAGTTGTCATATACATCGGTCCGCATACCTTTCCAACTGCCTCTACATGTCGCACAATGATAAAGTCGTCTTGCACAGTTACGACATATATTACTGGAGGATAAACAAGGTTTTGTCCATGCATACTGTATATATCGTCTGCTGGCTGATAGTGAACATCTATCTCCTCTATGCCGGCAATGGTGGTATTTTCATGGATATATGGATAGCGTGCTTGCGCGGTGTAGCTTGTTCCATCCGCAACTGAGGTCAGTACTGGTCCGAAAACAAAGTATCCAAACAAAATGCCAACAACTGAAAAAATAACCGCGGCAGCAAGCATTACATATGTTCTGTATTTGCCCATCTTGATAATTTTTAGCATTGTTTCTCCTCCTTTGGGCAGATTATTTACCTTTTAGGAAGAAATTATACATACTATCTATGGTGTCACAATTTTGGCGTCACCCCATGTGCGTTCAAGGTTGTAATACTCACGTGATTCCTTATCAAACAAATGCACAACAATGTCGCCAAAGTCCAATAGTGTCCAGTTGGCACTATTAACGCCCTCGCGGTGTCGTATTTTCATTCCGTGTGCGATTAACGTTTCCTCTGCGGTTTCCGCAAGTGCAGCAAGCTGTGGAGTACTGCCACCCGTTACCAGAAAAAAATAGTCTGCAATAGGTGTTACGCCTTGCAAATCCATAAGTATGATATCTTGTCCAAACTTTGCGTCAATTGCCTTGTATAATGCCAATGCGGCGTCTAGTTCTTTATTTGCCATAAGTCATCCTCCATTTGTTAATACTTCAATCGCGTCATGCGACCAGTAGTGTAGTTTTTTGCCACGTGCTGCATCCGCATCACGCATCGCCGAAAGGCCAAGCGCGAGTGCTTTGTTAATATCCACGTACGCAAGCGCACGCATTTCATACAATGGGTAGTAATCATCCCTGTACGGCTCAATAAAATCCGAAAGTGTGATAATTTTATCAAGCAATGTGATACCCTTGTGTCCTAAAATATGAAAACGTATCGCCTGCAAAATTTCATTGTCTTCAATATAAAAATGCCGCCGCGCACTTTCTGCTCCAAGCAACCCATGTGCAAGGTCAATATGCGACTCGATAATGTTATCAGTTTCAATTCCCCAATCATGACATAGCATCCGCTTTTTGTCTGCACCATATTCTTTTGTGCAGTCATGTAATAGACCAGCCCAGCGTGCTTTTGTAATATCCGCACCATAATGCTTTGCTAGTTTCTCTGCCTCTATAACTACACCAAGCGAATGCTTAAAACGTTTGGGAGATAGCTGTGTCGCGAGCCGTGTCTTTGCCCACTCATAATGAGTATCAGATAAATCCGGCTTTACCATACTATATAGGCCGTGTTTGCGGGCATAGTCTTCAGCAGCGCGTGGCATGAGACCACCAACAGGCCTGTCCTTTGCAAGACATTTGCGTAGAAAGGTGCTTGAAACATCCAACAGTGGCGATGCAAGAATATGGATTTTTGCACCATATTTTTTTTCAAGCTGTTTGGCCTGTGACTGCAATATCTCAGGCTCATAACCCGGCCGTGGTACGGTTATGAAATCACACAGCTTTAACAGCTCCCTTGCGTCCTTCCATGTTAAAATCTGTTGCAACGAGTCTTGGCCAAGTATGAAATAAATTGTACAACCGGGCGAGCAAAGCTGTCGCATGGTTCGTATTGTGTCTATCGTATAGCTTGCACCCCTGCGATTAATTTCGAGCCTTGAGGTATCAAGCCCGGGGGTGTTAGCTATTGTACGTAGTATCATCTGATAACGATGCTCACCTGAGGTTATGGCTTTACGCGGCTTGTGTGGTGGCTTGCCTGCGGGTATCAGCAACAATTTTTGTGGCTTAAACTGATGCAAAACCGCTTCCGCAATAGCTATATGCCCATTGTGAACGGGGTCGAATGTACCCCCGAGTATAGCCAAGCTGGTGCATCGTTCTAGATAATCACCCATAAGAATCAGCCTCCGAACATAATAATACCATTATTTCTTCAGCATGTCACACTATTTCCATTGTATGATAACCAATGCGTACAATTCAAATAAGCGTGTGCTTGTGCCACGCCTTTGCTTTATAAAAGTATTTGTTGCTTTATGTGTACATTCACATGCATTAGCTTGTAAAGCATAGAAATAGTTTCACACAAAAATGCGTTGGACATATACTGTATCAAGATTACGATTTTTTATTTGGGAGGTATCGACAGTGGGAGCATTTGAAATGCAAGATACTCCGGTACTGGCAGAAAGGCCAGTAGAGAAAGCAGCACCAGTAGCTGCTGACGACCGGAGAAAAGTAAAAGACGAATGCATAGTAGCATACAAGGTGTATGACAGCTGCCGCAGGCAAAACTGTCTTACACCAAGAGAACTTGGCCCGGCTCGCGCAGCAGGTGTTTGCGAACTTGGCGAAGAAACACATCATGAAGGCGATATCATAAAACCACCGCAAGCTGCCGCGTCCGTTACTATGGACAAAGTAAAAATCAAACGCATCCAAGTGGTTGACAAACAGCCAAGCCCGTTCCGTGCAGGGTTTTGGGATGTTGATATCAAGTATGTATTCGAGTATCGTCTAACTTTCCGTGACTCTGGCGGTTGTGTGCTTAATAAGGTAGATGCAACCAGCCTGTTTAACATGAAAGCAACGCTCTTTGGCTCTGTAGGTGCGGACTTGGTTATCGGAACCGATCTATACAAAGGCAGCGGTGAAACATTTGAAGCATCTCCATTTATATGGGTAGAAGCTCAAGCGGTAGGTCTCGATTCTAAACTGCATCACCATCATGGTCATCGCGAAGTGCATGTAACAATTGGTCTGTTCAGCATTTTGAAACTGTTCCGCTTGGTGCATTTGAATGTGCAGAGCAGAGGCTTCTGTATACCAGATGAATGTCATGATCAAGGTGATATCAACCCATGCGAATACTTCGCAGATTTGGACTTTCCAATGGATATTTTCGCCCCGCCTCAACGTAAAGAGTTTATCAGTGGCATAAGTGAGAATAAAGGAATACAAGCTTTGTAAGAAAAATGAGGGGCGGACATATCGTTCGCCCCTACATTGTGTATTTGATGCGTACCTTTGTTACAGTGTTTTCATGAATAAAGCTTATTTCCGCCCCAGCTGCCAAGGAAATGTCCGATATGAAGTCGTACTCAATAAAATCTTTCGCAAATTTCATTTGCTTTTTTTTATTGTTGCCGGAAATCAATAATTGCGGTGCAAACGATGGCGCAGATGGTGATGGTCGGATAGTGATACCGGTAAACTCTACCGGAATTTTTTCTGAAAATAGCTGGTCAAGTGAGACACGTCTGCCATATTCGATTAAATTTATCATTTTGGGTATCTCTGTGTTGCTTGCGATATCACCTATAAGCTCAACTTCAAGTCGCCCTGTAAAAACACGTCTTGGTTTACGGAAAATGAAAAATGTCAACGCGCCAAAAAGGAGTACGATTGGTACAACAAATATCCACTGTCTTGTTTGAGGAGTAGGTATTATGTCATGTATCGGCATGGATTCTTGCGGTATGTATAGAGGTTCAATTGGTATTTCGTATACGATGGTTGATGGCACAGGCTCTTCAGGCTCTTCTTCCAGTTGTAATGCTATCATTAGTGAAAAAATAGTTGTTAATATATCCGGCAAGTCTTCTGCATTTGCTGTTTCAAATGCAAGCCCACCTGTCTGTTCCGCTACAATCTCAATATAACGCGTATCCAGCTGCCCGTCAAAATTGAGTCCAATGCTGTATATTGGAAAACCATTGTAAATTGCGAGGTCGATTACAACCAGCTTGTCATATTCTGCTTGAGCCATAGTGCGTGTGCCGGACGGGTTTACATTCAAATTGCCATCTGTAAGGAAAATAATAAACGGCTGGCGACCTTCTTCATTTACCTCACTCATTAATTGAATTGCCTCGTGCAATCCGAGCGGATGGTCTGTCCATGATGCATACTCAAGCCCATAAATTACATTATGCAAGTACATTATTTCATCTTCGCAAAGCATAGTAAGCTCGCGGCTGTATGTAACCCGTCCGGCATATGCCACAACGCCTACCTTATCACGACCAGGCGTTAGTTTATCTATAAACATGTTCATTGCCGTGTTAGCAATACGGTTTGGGTCTGCTGTTATCATACTACGGCTCACATCAAGCACAAGCACCGCATCTATTGGTAGTAATACCGGGGAGTCTGCCTGTAAAGAAGTTATAGACACAATTACTGCCAACACAAATGAAAGAAAAACCATAATAATTTTGCCCAAGAAATCACATCCTATATATTTATGCTAATAAACCCGCTGCATCTGCTACAAATGTCACCCGTCCTGTGTCAACCCGTACGGGCTCGTTTGTATAGTCATGATACACGGAAACATGCCTAAACCCTGCGTTTTTAAGCAATTCTACTATTTCTGATACACCGTATGCTCGTTGCCTATGCACTTCTGTAAACTCATCGTTAAACACTACATGGTATTCGTTAATTTTAGAGTCTGCATCGTAGAAATTTTCCCACTCATATGTCGCCCCGCCGTCTACGTTAGCCTCAAATATTCTACTGCCAAACAGCTCTTTGTATTTATATTCCGTGTTCATGTCAAAAATGAATACCCCACCTGGGTTCAAGAACAAATGTAATCGCGCAAAAACCGCAGCAAGCTCCGTTGCGTCTAAAATATAGTTCATCCCATCGCATACGCAAACAACAGCGTCTACTGTGCCATACAAATCTAATTTTCGCATATCCTGTGATAAAAAAAGCACACCACACCCAGCCTCATATGCTTTCTTTTGCGCCTGCGCTAACATATCTGCCGAAATATCTACTCCAATCATATCAAAACCCATTTCTGCAAGGAGCAGGGTCATGTTTCCTGTTCCACATGCGAGGTCTAGTATTAGCGAGTCTGGTGGTAATATTTGTCGCTCTTTCAGTTCATTTGTTATGTATATACCCCATTTTTCGTAGGGTATATTGGTCATTAGCTCGTCATAAATTGGCGCAAATCCTGTGTAGATAGACATGTTTATTCTCCTTTTTTCTTACGTCGTGCAAGCAACCCGCCAATGCGACCGCTTTCCTTTGCCGTAAGTGATTTCCAGCCTGTAGCGTTTACCTTATCTAAAAGGCCTAGCTCCTCAGCGATCTCATGCTTCATTATATCACTAGGTGATACTGTTTGGGGCTTTTTTTCTGCCATGTTACACCTCCAATATCGTTTGAATTAATTTCCATTGAAATTATCGCGCTAAAAAAGCAATTTTATACTAGACATAGCACGATTTCGCAGGTATTATTATCGAAGCAATAATGCATTCATGTCATACGCTACTGCATGTAGCGTAATCACCGACTTGAAAAACAGTAAACATAGGAGGACAAACTTTATGTCTCATATCAAAACAATTGTATCTGGAAATTTGGTGCAAGATACAGAAAACGCAGCTTGCGAAGCTATGGGTTGTGGCGAGTGTCAAACTTCATGCCAGTCTGCATGCAAGACATCTTGCACTATTGCAAACCAAGCTTGTGAACAACAAGCATGATTCATAGCTTTAATGTTGCGGGGTCGTATAATCTGGTTCTGGACGTGGGCAGCGGCTCACTTCACAGAGTAGATGATACGACCCTTGATGTGTTGCAAAAAATGCAAAACAACCCGCAGCTGGTATCTGATTTACAGAACGGCGACATTACAAACATGTCACAAACTGAGCAAGAAATCCGTCAGCTAATTGATACAAATCAGCTATTTGTGCCAGATAATATCGAGGCTATAAACACTCACATGCAAAACCGCAAGCCTGTAGTAAAAGCACTGTGTCTACACATGGCGCATGACTGCAACTTGCGATGCCGTTATTGTTTTGCAGGCGACGGCACATACAACACAAGTGATATCGACAGAGGACTCATGCCGCTTGAGATAGGCAAAAAAGCTCTGGACTTTTTGATTGCAAGCTCTGGCTCTCGGCGCAACCTTGAAGTGGACTTTTTTGGCGGCGAGCCGATGCTTAATTTTGAAACAGTTAAATCATTGGTTGCGTATGGTCGCAAGCGCGAGCAAGAGGCAAACAAGAAGTTTCGCTTCACGCTTACAACAAATGGCGCATTACTTACAGACGCTGTCATGCCATACATAAACGAGCATTTCGACAATGTCGTGCTTAGCCTTGATGGCAGGCCAAATGTGCATGACAAGATGCGTGTTACACACACAGGGGCAGGTAGCTATGCAACTATCCTGCCAAAAGTGAAAGCACTTGCAGACACACGTGGACACAATAATTATTATGTACGCGGCACATATACGCGCCATAACAAGGATTTTGCAGCGGATGTAATACATCTTGCTGATGCAGGTTTTAGGCATATTTCTGTCGAGCCTGTAGTTGCACCACAGGATGCAAATTATTCCTTGCGGGATCAAGACCTTCCCGAGCTGTTTGCCGAGTATGAAAAGTTAGCAACATTATTGCTGGAACGTGAACGGGCAGGGCAGGGCGTTTTTTTCTTCCATTTTGAGATGGATCTTTCTAACGGGCCGTGTCTTGCAAAACGTGTAACGGGCTGTGGGGCAGGGGCAGAGTATCTTGCTGTTACACCAAGTGGGCAATTGTATCCATGCCACCAGTTTGTCGGAGACGAAAAGTTCCGCCTTGGAGATTTAGATACTGGTATTGTCAAAACAGAGCTAATAGAAAGTTTTGCACAATGTCATGTGTTTACCAAGCCAGAATGTGTGGGATGCTGGGCAAAGTATTATTGCAGTGGTGGGTGCATGGCCAACGCGTATCAAAAACACAGCAATATATTAATACCAGACAGAATAAGTTGTGAATTACAAAAAAAGCGTATAGAGTGCGCGCTATATATTTTGGCAGAACGGCTACAAATAAAAGATTAATTCAAATTGGAGGGATGTAAGTGGCAGGCCATTCAAAGTTTGCAAACATCAAACACAGGAAGGAGAAAAATGACGCAGCAAAGGGACGGGTTTTTACCCGGCTTGGGCGTGAGCTTGCCATGGCAGTAAAGCATGGCGGCGGCGGAGACCCTATTTCCAATATTCGCTTGCGTGATACAATTGCCAAATGCAAGTCAGAAAACATGCCAAACGATACAATTGAGCGTAGCATAAAAAAAGCTGCGGGCGACATGGATCAAGTAAATTTCGACTCCGTAACATACGAAGGCTACGGCCCAAACGGTGTTGCTGTTATTGTAAATGTGCTTACAGACAACCGCCATCGCGCTGCGGCAAATGTACGTAATGCATTCACCAAGGGCGGCGGGAGCATGGGTACACAGGGCTGTGTGTCATTTTTGTTTGACGAGGTAGGACAAATAATGGTAGAAACCGACTGCGGCAAGAGTGAGGATGACTTGATGCTGCTAACTGCCGATGCTGGTGCAGACGATTTTATTGTGCAGGATGGTGGCTATGAAATTCTCACGCCTGTGGATGGCTTTTCTGCCGTACGTGAGGCATTAGAAGCTGCTAATGTACCAATGGTTTCTGCAGAAGTGACAATGCTGCCACAAACTTATTCGACGCTCTCTACACCCGAAGAACTGAAGGGTATGAACAAATTGCTCGATTTGCTTGATGATGAAGACGATGTGCAAAATGTGTATCATAACTGGGAGGCATAACTATGAAAATTGGAGCACAGCTTTACAGTGTGAGAGAGTTTACGCAAAATATACAGGACTTTGAAAATACAATAAAAAGAATAGCTGCAATGGGATACGACAATGTGCAGGTATCCGGCATTGGACCAATTGCGGTACAAGATGTTGCTGACATTTGTAGCGCATTTAGCATTGAGATTGCCATCACACACACTCCGCTAGACCGCATTATTAACGACACGGCGCAAGTTATTGCCGACCATGCCACAATGGGTGCAAAATACATTGGAGTTGGCGCGCTTCCCTGGGGTACTGGCAACAAAAAAGAAGGCTATGTAAATTTTGTACGCGATATAGCAAAGGCATCACAAGCAATAAAAGATGCGGGCTATCAATTTATGTACCACAATCACGATTTTGAATTTACAAAGTTTGATGGAAAAACAGGCATGGAATACTTGATGGATAGCTTACCCACCGCAGGTTTTACGCTGGACACATACTGGGTACAAGTTGGTGGTGGTGACCCAGCCTTTTGGATAGAAAAATACGCAGGCCGTGTGGATGTTATCCATATAAAAGATTTGGTAATTGTAGACGGTCAGCAGCGCATGGCTGAGATATATGAAGGTAACTTAAACTGGGATGCGATTTTTGCTGCAGCAAAAAAAGCAGGCGTGAAATATGCCATGATAGAGCAGGACGATTGCTACGGCAAAGACCCATTTGAGTGCTTGCAACTGAGCTTAGAAAATACAAGATCCAGAGGAGGATTCTAATGGTACGGTTCGGAATTGTTGGCTGCGGACACATGGGCAAGGGGCATGCCCGCAGTATTTGGGATGGTAAAGTACCGGGTGCGGTTCTTTCTGCAGTATGCGACACGGACCCTATAGCACTTGAATGGGTACGCGAACAAGGTCAAGATGTCAAAACCTATGCCACATCTGCAGAGATGTTCGCAAGTGGCGAAATTGACGCAGTGCTTATTGCTACACCACATTACGACCATCCTATCATAGCCATGCAAGCAATGGATAACAAGCTGCATGTAATAACCGAAAAGCCTGCCGGCGTATATACAAAAAACGTGAGAGAAATGAATGAGAAAGCCAGCACTGCTGGTGTTGTTTTTGCAATAATGTATCAGCAACGCACTCACCCGATGTACCGCAAAATGCGTGAGATGGTGCATGCAGGTGAAATTGGGGAAATAAAGCGCACATCATGGCTTATAACCGACTGGTACAGACCGCAGGCATACTACGACAACGGCGGGTGGCGTGCAACCTGGTCTGGCGAAGGTGGAGGTGTTCTCATTAACCAATGCCCTCACAACTTAGACCTTTGGCAGTGGATTTGTGGTATGCCAAAGCGTGTTACTGCCTTTGCGCATAATGGCAAATGGCACGACATCGAAGTTGAGGACGATGTAACTGCATATGTAGAATATGAAAATGGAGCAACTGGCATTTTTGTAACTACCACTGCAGATTGCCCGGGCAATAATCGATTTGAGGTAATGGGCGACCTTGGCAAACTCGTGTGCGAACATGACCAGCTCGTGTTCTATAAATTGGATGTATCGGAACGAGAGTTTAACCGCACCAATACAGTAATGTTTGGCGCTCCACGTGCGGAGCGTGTTGTAATAGACTGTCCGGGAGATTTCCCACAACACCCCGGCGTGCTATGCGATTTTGTGAAAAAAATAAGTGGTGTGGGTGAGCTTGTTGCGGACGGTATTGAAGGGATTAATGGATTAACAATTTCTAATGCAATGCATTTATCTAGCTGGGTGGGCAAGACAGTGGAATTGCCGCTAGATGAAGATTTATATCTTGCCGAGCTTACAAAAAGGTTTGTAAAGTAGGATCATCATAATTACGCTAAACTAAATCGATGTGTTATTGGGGCGGAGCAACTTGAACAAGTTTGCTCCGTTTCCATATAGCCATGACGAACGATAGACAATAGGTGAGCTTATATTGGTGCGCTTGGTTTTTCAACCTTCGTGCTAAGCGGTATCAGCGGTGTTTGAAAAAATACACAAAATCAAATTTGGCCGGAGGTAAGCATGAAATTAGTCCACGTTAGCGAAGAGTCGAATATCGAAAAATTCATACCACGTGTCCCGTACCGAGAAGACGTAGATCAGTCGAAGGGACTGGTATGGGCTTTGACAGAGCATCAACTCAAAAAATTCCTTACCCCAAGGGACTGCCCCCGTATAACCTACTGTGCCACTGATACAACAACACAAGCTGATATCGACAACTTTTTTACAACATCATCGCGTTACTGCATAGCTATTGAAAATGGCTGGTTCAAAACAATGGTAGATACGGCTATATATGCTTATGAGTTTAATCCAAGTAATTTCTACTTCGATATTGATGCTGGCTTTTATGTAAGCGACCAAACCGAAGTTCCCATTTCTGTTACAAGGTATGACGACTTGTTTGGCACACTATTTGAAATGAATATAGAGATACGGATTTTGAACAATTTGTGGGGGTTGGCTGAAGCAGTAAAACAAACCAGCCTACACTTATCTATGTGTCGCATGGCCAATGCAAAACCCATGGCAGAGGTGAGTGTATGAATAAAATCCAACAGGACGCGCAAACCATGATTTCTCGTATTATTGCAAGCAATATGCCAACACAAGCGGTAACAAACGCGCTTGAGGCACATACATTCACAGGACGGGTTCATCTTATCGCGATAGGTAAAGCGGCTTGGACAATGACAAAGGCTGCTGTAGACTTCCTCGGGGATAATCTTGCAGGTGGCATTGTTATTACAAAATACGGACATGCGCAAGGGGAACTGCAAGGAATAGAAATTTATGAGGCAGGCCACCCAATCGCGGACGAAAACACAATAGCTGCAACAGAGAAATGTATACAGCTTGCTGCAGAACTTGGTTCGGAGGACGAATTGCTGTTTCTCGTTTCCGGTGGAGGGTCTGCGTTGTTTGAAAAACCATTGGGCGTGAGCTTATTGGATGTGCAAGACATAACATCACAGCTCTTGGCTAGCGGAGCGGATATAGTCGAAATGAATATGATACGCAAACGGCTTTCTGCCGTAAAGGGTGGTCGGTTTGCCAAGGTTGCTGCGCCGTGTAAGATTTTTTCCATCGTGCTTTCGGATGTATTAGGCGATAGGTTGGATACAATCGCATCAGGCCCTGCTGTGGCAGATACTTCTACAGTGGAGGATGCTTTGCGCGTAATGGAAAAATACAACTTACAGCTGACGGTGCAACAGCGAGAATTGCTGTTGGTGGAAACGCCAAAGCAGATTTGCAATGTCAAAACTGTGATAACCGGCAGTGTACGCACACTTTGTGCTGCTGCCGCGGATACGGCACGTGAGCTTGGTTACATGCCAATTGTACTGACCACCACACTCAACTGTGAAGCGAGGGAGGCTGGACGGTTTTTATCAGCTATTGCATCAGATGTATGTAGTGTAACAAATGCTATATCTCGCCCATGTGCTATTATTGCAGGAGGTGAGACGGTTGTAACTGTACGCGGTAATGGCAAAGGCGGACGCAACCAAGAACTCGCGCTTTCTGCTGCATGTGGGATTGAAGGGCTGGACGGCGTTGTGATCTTCTCCATTGGGTCTGACGGGACGGATGGGCCAACCGATGCAGCCGGGGGAGTTGTAGATGGGGCAAGCATAGCACACTTGAAAGCAGCGGGGTTGAATGTGGACAAGTTACTTGCAGAAAATGATAGCTATAATGGGCTTGCAGCTATCGGTGGGCTGGTTGTGACTGGACCAACAGGGACAAATGTGAATGATGTTGCTGTGGTGTTAGTAGGGTAGGGAGGAAGTATCCTACCTCCGCGACAGCATCTCATATGCCTCGTTGTAGTACAACGCATTATCTACAGGTGTGTTAGGCGGTATATGATTACCAACTGCCATAAAAAACCCTGGACACTTCTTACCAATATCCATACAGCGTTTTACCTCGCTAAATATATCGTCCTTACTGTCGGTCAGTAGGATTCTTGTATCGACGTTACCAACAAATGCGTGAGTTTTGCCATATTTTTCTGCAATATAACCCATATCGGTAAGCGGCTCAAGTATAAAACAGCTTACACCGCAGTCTACAATATCATCTACAAACATAGTAAAATCGCCGTCACATGTGTAAATTATCTTCTTCCCATCAAGTGGAGCAAACAATTTTTTGTATATAGGAAATAGGTACTTTCGATACCACTCTGGGTGTAAAAATGGGCCAGATGTCCATACAATATCATCGTGTATCATAACGACAGGGGCAGTACAATCACCAAGAGCCTCAAAGTATGGCATTATCCACTTTGCGTAACGCGAAACAAAGTCACCAAACCTCCCATAGTCAGATGCGGTTTCAAGCAACATATCCCAACCCAAAAGCTCGATGAGACCGGACATACATGTGATATATACACCTGTCATATTCACAACATTAGGGACTTCATTGCAGGTGTTACAATAGTGGTCGTTAAAACGTTGAGTTATTGAAATTTTGTTTGCAATGCCAAAGTTTTTGTCAAAATCGAAGGCATAAACTTCTTCCGGGCAAGAAAAATAATTTGATACATCCGCATCAAAATCTGTTCCACCTTCAGCATACACTGCATGCCCCATTTTTGTACGCTTTTCGCCAAACTCACCAGAAAAAATAAGAGCGTTCCAAAGTAAGTCGTAGTCCCATGCCTTAATAAAGGCCTTCTCGGCCGACCAGTTTTTTTCATCTAAGCCTGTCACAGCTTTTACAAGCGGCCAATGAAACTGTGCAGAATATTCAGTACGCGGTACACGCGGCGGCATTTCCAAGTTCAATGCCGCCATACCATCTATACAAGACATATTTATGCCTTTCCGACCGACCCAAACAACTCAAACTTATCGATAATTGTCTGCTTTATCGCCTCTGTGCCAGGTAGCAACATCTTCCTTGGGTCAAAGCCCTTACCTTTTTTGTCCGCACCAGACTCTACATAAGCCCGAGTAGCAGAGGCAAACGCCACTTGACATTCGGTGTTCACGTTTATTTTTGCTACGCCAAGTGAAATGGCTTTTTTTATCATTTCTTCTGGTATGCCAGTCCCACCGTGCAGTACCAGCGGAATGCCTCCAGCTATTTGTGAAATTTTTTCCAAAACGTCAAAATCAAGCCCCGTCCAATTTTCTGGGTATGCGCCATGTATGTTGCCAATGCCAGCCGCAAGAAAGTCAACGCCGAGGTCAGCAATTGCTTTACATTCAGCAGGGTCTGCAAGGTCACCACTGCCTATAACACCGTCTTCCTCACCGCCAATTGCGCCCACTTCTGCCTCAATTGACATACCATTTTTGTGCGCAAGGTTTATCATTTCAGCGGTTTTTTTCATGTTTTCATCAAATGGGAAATGGCTACCGTCAAACATTATGCTTGTAAATCCAGCCTCTATGCAGGCCAGACATTCGTCATAGCTGCCATGGTCTAGATGGAGCGACACTGGCACAGTTATTCCCATAGCCTCGTCCATTGCTTTAACCATTGCAGAAACAACGGAAAAACCGCCCATATACTTGGCTGCGCCGCCTGTTACGCCCAGTATTATTGGGCTATTTTGCTCCTGTGCTGCCTGTAGTGCGGCTTTTGTCCATTCCAAATTGTTGATATTAATTGCTGCTACGGCATAGTTGCCTGCCACTGCTTTTTGTAGCATTTGTTTTGCGTTTACTAGCATGTATATTGCTCCTTAAATTATATTTTCCTCACATACTCCACCAGCGGTGCTATTGCATTTTTGTCAGTAAAATCTACGGTCTTGCCATAGTAAGTCAATAATGCTTCTTCATCACTGGTAAGTGTGGTTATATCTTTTTTTGATGCTTCGGCACGTATCGCCTTTATAAGAATTTTTGTCACGAAGCCAAGACGGGTAAAATCTATACCACCCCGGAAATGGAAGCACTTCGTATCACCTAGGTTCTTCACCGCATATGAGTAATCGGCAATGACAGGGTCAGCAATCCCCACAGAAAAAACGATTGCATTTTTACATTTAAGCTTATTCACCAAGCCACTACCGCTTATTCCTCCTGCATATACTCCACCGCCATAAACAACTGTATCAAATTCTGCAAGCTGAGCTGGACTTACATCAGACACACAGAAAAGCGGCACATCAAGCTCTTCAGCAATCCATTCGGCATATGTTTTTGTGTATCCATACTTCGATTTATACACAACAGCTACCTTATTCATGCCAAAATTGCCTTTGTGTCACGCGCTATCACAAGCTCTTCATTTGTGGGAATAACCAGCACACGAGTACGTGCATCTGCTGTGGAGATATCCAATGCCTGCCCACGTTTGCTGTTTTTTTCTGCATCAATTTGCACACCCATCCATGTGAGATATTCGCAAATTTTAGCACGTATCGGCCCGTCGTTTTCGCCTATACCGGCAGTAAAGACTACCGCATCAAGCCCATTCATTGCGGCGGCATAGCGGCCAACATAGCCTGCAACACGGTATGCAAACACCTCAAGTGCATCTATTGCGCGTTGGTTGCCTTCTTTTGCGGCAGTATCAAGGTCACGGAAATCGCTTGAAACGCCACTTAGTCCTAGCATACCAGACTGCTTGTTGAGCTTGTCCGTCACCTGCTGTGCGGTAAGGCCTTCTTTTTCCATTACAAAGGCAATAACTGCGGGGTCAACGTCACCACTACGAGTACCCATCGCAAGCCCTTCAAGTGGGGTAAGCCCCATAGATGTGTCAACGGATTTTCCGCCATCTACGGCACACACGCTTGCGCCATTACCTAAGTGGCATGTAGCAATTTTTAGTGACTCTATCGGGCGACCCAGCATTTCTGCCGCATGAGAAGATACATATTTGTGGCTCGTTCCGTGAAAGCCATATTTGCGAATTTTGTATTTATCATATAGCTCTGCAGGCAATGCATATAGGTACGCCTTTGCAGGCATTGTTTGGTGAAACGCCGTGTCGAAGACCGCAACTTGCGGCACATTTGGCATATGCTGGCGGCAGGCACGTATACCAGTAAGGTTTGGTGGGTTGTGCAATGGTGCAAGTTCGCTAACAGCTTCGATAGCCTTTTCGATTTCCGCAGTTATAAGTGCAGACGCAGTAAAGGTTTCGCCTCCATGTACAACTCGGTGGCCAATGGCTTTAATTTCGTCTTTGGATTTGATAACACCATGGTTTGCATCTAGCAATGAGTCGATAACGATAGACATAGCAGCAGCATGATCTGGCATTGCATGTTCTGCGGCAAGTTTGCCCTTTGGTGACTCGTGTACCAGCTTGCCATCAATACCAATGCGTTCACAGATACCTTTTGCTAAAACAGTTTCATCAGTCATATTAAGCAACTGATATTTTAGCGACGACGAGCCACAGTTGATTACAAGTACATTCATTTCGTATGCTCCTTATTGGTTTCTTATTTTTTCTGCGCTTGAACGGCGGTTATTGCCACAACTCCAACGATATCCTCTGCTGTACAGCCGCGAGAAAGGTCGTTTACTGGTTTTGCTATACCCTGAGTAACAGGTCCATATGCCTCCGCCTTTGCTAGACGCTCAACCAGTTTGTACGCGATATTGCCACTGTCAAGGTCTGGGAAGACAAGTACATTTGCACACCCTGCTACATCATTGCCTGGTGCTTTGGCCGCGCCAATGCTTGGTACAATTGCAGCATCTAATTGGAACTCGCCATCAGCTTTGAGTTCCGGTACGCGTTCCTTCAGCAAACGTGTAGCTTCAACTACTTTGTCAACATCGGCGTGTTTTGCACTGCCTTTTGTGGAATGGGAAAGCAATGCCACAATGGGTTCTTCGCCCGTAAGTGTTTCAAATGACATTGCGGCAGACTGGGCAATAGCAGCGAGCTGAGCGGAATCTGGGTTTTGCACCAATCCACAGTCGGAGAAGATGAACACGCCATCTACGCCATATTCACAATTTGGTACAACCATCACAAAAAACGAAGACACCAATGAAACACCAGGGGCAGTTTTGATAATTTGCATCGCAGGCCGCAAAACATCTGCAGTACTTGAGACTGCACCAGCTACCATTCCATCTGCCGCGCCTTCTTTCACTAGCATACAGCCAAGGTACAGCGGGTTTTCCAAAATTAGCTTTTTCGCTTGTTCTTCGGTTAAACCCTTGTCCTTACGTAGCTCGTACAACTTGGCAACAAGCATTGCCGCTTCAGGGTAAGTTGCGGGGTCGATAATTGTCGCACCAGAAATATCCGCGTCAATTTCTGCCGCCGCTGATACAATGGCAGATGTGTTACCCACCAAAATTACGCGAGCTATCCCTTCTGCCAATATTTGTTGTGCGGCAGTTAGCGTACGTGGGTCAAGCGACTCTGGCAAGACAATTGTCTTTAGTTCAGACTTTGCACGTTCTTTTACCTTGGATAAAAAGCTCATAGAACCTTGCTCCTCACTTTGAAATTTTACCAAATAAGAGATTACCATACTTTTGCGAAAAGGTCGAGTTTTCTATGTAAATTTGTACGGAAAAGAGCCGTTGTTCTGAACGTAAAGACACAACTGGAAAACCGTCCGGTTATATAACACAGCCAGTATATGCTGTCTGTCAACCTCCTTCACTTCGCTGCGTCGGTGCGGGGCGTTCAATGGAAATGAAAACATCTCAA
>Ga0123355_10006837_pt1 | contig 16975 bp, 9 predicted proteins | sample TergutEmb28metaG_3_FD_89872 | JGI IMG/M metagenome (GOLD analysis project Ga0123355, IMG submission 89872) | Embiratermes neotenicus P1 segment gut microbial communities from Petit-Saut dam, French Guiana - Emb289 P1 | ecosystem: Host-associated > Arthropoda: Insects > Digestive system > Gut ...
GTACTTATTTACACCTATTAAAATAAATCTATCTTCATCTTGAGAATGGATGTCATCATCTAAAATTCTAGCCTTTGGATCGAAAAATGCAGATGCCGCCATCTTAAACGATACGCCGTGTTTCTCAATGTTTATCAGGTTTTTCTTTATATCCCAATCAAATTGTTTGCCGTTAATCTCAACCATCATATAGTCCTTTCAAGCTGTTATCGAATTAATCTATCAGCCCTTCGTTTCTTGAGTTTTGTAATGACCGCTCAATTGATTCTTCCAACTCTTTCTCTACGGAATAATAAACGGCTATCTTAAAAAGTTCAACTATTGTTTGCCTCAATTCATTGGCAAGCTTATCTTTGGATGGTTCTCCGCGTTTTTGTCGCTTGAGACCAGAGTTTTCCCAATGATTAATTTCTGCTGCCACTTCGCCACACTCTTCCAATAATCGTGTAGCCATTTGATATGGATACACGCCATCGGGGAAACGCTTATTGGATGCCTCAACCATTTTCAAGAATTTTTCCATATTATATTCATCCTCACATTGAAAATTCGATCTGCCGCAACATATAAAGTGGTGCAGAGGGGGCAGGTATGCACCCCTTCACCACAGTGACTATACTAACGTGCTATTGTATTCATATCAATGTCATTACCCCCGTATTTACGTTGACTTTGATACAATTGCGCGATGCTTTGAATCGCTTGTATTATGGGCATTCTGCGTTGTGATGAGTAATTTTTGACCATTTACTGCGACATAGAAAGGCAATGACAAGATATTCTTGCCCATCAACGCGCACCCCTCTGTCACACATGAACTCATGTTTACATTATAGATTTAATAAATCACTTAGGAAGAGGGGCTTATCCAAAGTCTGCTATCCTATTCTGATAATAAAGGGATTACATTAATAACAGGTTCTTCGTATGGATGAATAGCTTTGATAGCGATTATCGTTTGTGAGAGTTTTTCCACTCGGCAGCATACTTCTACTTTGTATTCTTCTCCCTCGCACAAAACGCCGATATCACCATCATAAGGGTTAGCACCCGGCAACGGCCTCCAGTTGCCCTGGACGATGCTATAGCTTAATACACAGTCGTAATTGCCTATAACACCAGCATTTACAGAACACAGTGAGTCTCGAAGGGTGCTTAAATGTGACTTAGGTATGAATATTTCTAGCTTAACTTTAGACAATTTTAACTCAAGCATATTTTTCTGCTCCAATTATAGCGAATTAATTCGAAATCAGTCCCGTCTGTCGCCGAAGAACGCGCCTACTGCCGCGCGTTTTCGGCTCGGCCGGGGACTGTTTCTCATTTGATTCGCTGTACATGTATTTTTTTGTTCAATCAAGTATCGACAGTTATAAGTAATTGTATCAACCCCGCTATCCACCCCCCCATATTAGCGTCAGCTTTGATGCAATGTGATTTAATTTCTGATAATACCATAATAAAAAAGGTACTGTAGCGTCAGTCTCTTTGCGACTTAAACCCTTCATATTTAGGCGCCTAACGATAGTGTAATGTTTTTTCAATAAAATCCAACGTAAAAAGACCTCCATACTTGTTCAACAAAACATCAACTCTATGGCATTTGTTTTTTATCCATTCGCCTATGTTGGATTCATTAAGCTGATAATTAGCAAAGTCAAGATCATTGAGTATTGATGATGCTTTCGAGAGATTTGCCTGCCGCAGAAGATGCACTCTCAATCAATGACGAAAACTCATTAACATAACTCATATCATTACCCCTTATTTCATTGCATGTATAACGCAATGTGTACATGCATCAAAGATGAAATAAAGTGCACTTTTAATATTGCAATAAATACTGTGGGTCGTCCTTAAGCAAACTGGCGAGCATTTCTCTTAATGGCTTTGCGCGCATTAACCGAGTGGAGGCATCGCCGAATTTGCCAAATGACAAAATACCACTATGCAGCGCCGGTGCCTCAAGCTTTGGGAATGTGTCAGAGCCGCGGGGGGCACAGTGACGAAATTGGGGCGTATAAAGCCGATTGCCTTGATGATTTATTACATATAGGTCCGATTTCTCCTTTGAAATCGTGCCTTCCGCATTATCCCATTCTTCAATGCCGTGGATAAATGTGTTTCTTGCGAAATTTACCCCGATAAGTAGAATTTGTGCGTCGTGCTCCCATAGTTTGTAGTATGCTCCCCCCTTGGCGCAAGGTGTTTGGATGTTTTCCTCGCCGGAGACAAAGGATTCGGCCCCAGTGCCCAAGGCGGCAAGTGAATGGGTGGGGTGCAAAGAACGGTGTACGCCATCACGCTTGCGAAATAATTCTGTAAGCACTCCCACACATGATGGAGTATGCAGGACATCCATCACCGGGTTATCTTTTACGTTTACATTTCTCCATGTGTGGCTTGGCAATACAAGGAGTCCAGGTTGCATGTATTCGCTTAGCGCGTCCAATACAGTGTTGCCGCGACCTTCTACCTCGCCTATTGCTTTGTAAGCGATGTGTATCATTAATGTGGCTTTTGGGTCGATATTCATTTTAGCTAAATCTGACAATAAATCTTGCTTTGTATGCATTATCGTGCTACCTCTCTCTTACTAGGGTAAGGGCTATTCCTTGTGCTGGATGGGAGTCAAGAATGTCTACGAATCTAGTAGTGCTACTAATACTTAGTTGGTAATTTTCTTGGGGCTTCCTCCTCATCTTGACTTATTATGTGTGTAGAATTATATGGAGTATACCATATAGTGGAGGATTGCGCGTTGCTCGCTGGCAGCGCGGCGAAGGCTGATTGCTATAGGCTAACAGCGGTGAAAACCGCGTAAGTGGGTTGGAGGCACGATACGCACATGTGACCGCTGATGTTGTAAAGCCTCTGGCGGGGAAAAAGCTGTTTAGGTTCGGATTTTCATCCGGCTATGTAATGCTACTGCGGCATTGCGGTTGGCATATATATCCAATACTCGTTATTGACATGCAAAAAACCCCGGAATTTGAGGTTTTTCCATTTTTGACAAAGGTTATTATGTGGCTACTTAGTAGCGGCAAACAGTCGACAAATCGCCCGACTCCTTGGCTGGAGTTTCCACATGCAAAGAAACACAATATGTTGCCTAGTGACAAAACACTTGTTGCATCTGGGCGATTTTGAAGCTTAATGACTATATTACACAGCGAAGCTATGCTTTTAATATATCATTGCAAGTGGTTGGCAGCGTAAGCGGGTTAGAGGCCGATTTACGGACCTGTGCAGGCATGAGAGAGACCTAGGCTATTGGAAAAACGCAATTTCATCGGATGAACAATCCGAATGAAATGGCATTTTTCCTAGCCTAGGGCTTTCTCATATAAGCCGGAACATGTGCGTAAATCGGCCTCTAACCCGCTTACGCGGTTCTCGCCACTGTAAAGCCATATGACAGATTAGATTCACCTGTCGGTGGTATACATGCAGGCGCACGTTTAATGATACCAATGCATAAAACACCCCCGCACATAGACACATCGGTCATGCGCGGGGGTGCTTATATGGCTTATAAGTGGCTTAGTTTGCTATTAGTCCACCAAGGAAACATTGTAGAAATAAGGTGTATTGTTAAAGTTTACGCCAAACCCTGCAATGCTGTTGTAGCCCCAAAGTGATATTGGGTGACGGATGAAGATCCATGGTGCTTCTTCTGCAAGAATCTCGGATACTTCGTGGTAGATTACTGCGCGGCGCGCGCTGTCTGTTGACTGGCGGCCTTCGTGTAGAAGTTCGTCTACACGTGGGTTTGAGTAGAATGTGCGGTTGCCTGGGTTGCCGAAGTTTTCTGTAGTAAACAGTGAGAATGTGCCGTAGTCTGGGTCACCTGTTACAGTTGTCCAGCCAAGCATGAATAGGTCGTGAAGGCCTTCCGCGGTGTGGGTTAGGTAGGTGCCCCACTCTAGGATTTCTATGGTGATATCTACGCCTATCATAGACCAGTATGCCTGGGCGATTTCGGCGGTTGCAAGACGGGGTGCGTTACCTTCGTTTACCCAGAAGCGTAGGGATAGGCCATCGCCAAAGCCTGCTTCTTCAAGTAAGGCGCGTGCACCGTCTGGGTCAAAGGGCATTCTTTCCAGGTCGTTGTGTGGGCTGTATAGGACGTTTGGGCCAATTGGGCCTACGGCTGGGATGCCGATATTGTTGTACGCGCCTACGATTACGCTGTTTACATCCAGTGCCATTGTTAGCGCATGACGTACACGCACGTCGGCTAGTGGGCCGTCTTCGTCCATCATGTTAAAGCCGATATAGTCGATGCCGGTACCGGCGATTTCTAGTAGTGTTAGTTGTGGATGTTGCGGGAAGAGTGTTACGTCAGCAGGTTGGGCTGGGAAAACATTGGCTTCGCCTACTTGTGCCATTGCAAAACGGGTGGTTGCGTCTGGGATTACGCGGAAAATCAGATAGTCAATCGCAGGCTCGAAACGCCAGTGGTCTGGGTTTGACCTCATGCGGGTGTAGTCGCCACTTACGCGGTTTACATAGATGAAGGGGCCTGTGCCTACTGGGTTTGCGGTAACCATACGTGGATTTGGGAAGCTTAGGCCACGTGCTTCGGCGTAGGCTACTGCGGCTTCTTGCCATGGCGAGAGTACATATTCTTCAACGGTTTCTACTAGGTTATCGTCATCGTCGTAAACATTGTATGGCTCGAATCTTTCTATGCGGGCATGAACTTCTTCGGCTAGTGCTGCACGGCTCATTGTAAAGGCTACTTGGTGGGTTAAGTGGCCGATGATTGGCACAAATGGGAACTCTAGTACAACGTGTACGGTGTAGTCGTCAACCGCTACAACGTCTTCAACCATTTCTAAGATAAATGCGCCGGGGGCAGCTTCACGTGGGTCTAGAAGTCTTTGGATAGAAAGCATAAATGCCTTGGCTGTGAAGTATGACCCATCGTGGAAGTATACGCCTTGGCGTAAGTCAAATTCCCATGTAACAGGGTTTACTTGACGCCATGCTGTTGCAAGCACGCCTTCAACCTCGTTGTATGGATAGGGGGTGAAGCGTACAAGGCCTTCCATCATCTGATGGGTGATGTCACTTGTTGCAGAGTCGTTTTGTCTGATTGGATCCATGTATGGAGACTCGGACAAGATAACGGAGGTAACTGTTCCGCCTGCTACTGCTGGGGGTGCATCTACTGGGTCGTCGCCATTTTCGTCGTCGTCATCTGCTGGAGGGGCGTCTGGCTCTGGTGTTACAGTAACCTCTGGTGGGTCATCACCGGCGGCTGGCTCGTCGCTGGTGCAGGCACCAAAGGCCAGCATTACCACCAGCAAGAAAGCACATACAACGAGGGACTTGAATCTAAATCTGCTCATGTTTCTCCTCCTTATAATCGCGATAATTGCTGCATATTGTCGCGCTTTAATCTTGCTTGTTCTCGCAAGCAAACTTTATATTAGTCGGGGACTTTACTACACAGCATACTTTTCTGTCAATTGCAATGCGTAAAGTTGCACAAAGATCCTGCTGTTGCCTGCTGCACATAATACACATAATTTTGGCAAATAACTTCGACCTTGCTGTCATTTTGCACAATTGGACCTTGGCATTGGACAAGCACATAACGAAAACATGCATCACACCGATAGAAGTCTGATAAAAATAGTGGGGTTGATTACAAACTTGTTACATTTGCAATATTAATCAAAAATTAATTCCACTTGCACATTTGCGCGTTTAGGCGTAATATCCAAGGAATATCATTTTGGCTGTTGACAAATTAATTTTACCTGTTTTCAGAGTTAGGTACTTACAAGTTCAAGAGGTAGAAGCATAGGCATAAGCTTCTATCGGAAGATTTGGAATATTTTAACACTAGGCATTACCAAATGCGTTGCAACCCGCATAAAACGGGGTTTTTCCATTTTTGATAAAGGTTATATTGTCTGGGTTTAGACACTTTGGAATACCCTTTCAACCGCAAATATTAATAATCAACTTGAACATCAGCCCTACTGGGCTACAAGGAGGTCTTTATGAAAAGACGCAAATCCGCACAAAACATACAAATGTATATTGGCGCGGCTATTGTGCTGTTTTTCGTAGTAATTGCACTTCTTGCTCCGCTGCTTGCACCTTTTGACCCGCTGGAAGTTGTTGTCGTTCGGCGACTTCAGCCCCCGTCATCAGACCACTGGTTTGGTACAGACGACTTGGGGCGCGATAATTTTAGCCGTGTACTCTTTGGCGCGAGGGTAAGCCTTGTTGTGGGCGTTGCCGCTACGGCAATGGGTGCGATAGCAGGCAGCATCATTGGTATGCTTGCCGGATACTTTGGCGGAAAACTGGATTCTTTACTTATGCGCTTTATGGACATTTTACTTGCATTTCCCGGATTACTATTGGCCCTTGCCATTGTAACAACGTTGGGTTCTTCTACCCGCAATGTTATTTTGGCGGTGGCCATTTTTGCTGTCCCCGGTTTTGCCCGTATTGTTAGGGGGGCTACCCTTAATGTTAAAAAGCTGGAGTATGTCGATGCTATTAGGGCCGTTGGCGCAAACGATTTTAGGATAATCTTTGTGCATATCCTGCCCAATATTCTTTCGCCAATAATCGTACAGGCCACCCTTAATGTTGGCGGTGCTATTGTTACGGCTGCGGCACTTTCTTTCTTAGGTGTTGGTACGCCGCCGCCTACCCCGGAATGGGGTGCTATGGTAAGCCGCGGGCGGGACTTCCTTGCACATGCGCCACATATGATTTATTTCCCGGGACTTATGATTTTCTTACTGGTTGTGGGCATCAATATGTTTGGTGACGGGCTAAGAGACTATCTTGAGCCCAAGAAAACGAGGTGATGACATGTTTGTATTTATTATAAGGCGATTTTTACAGGCCATACCCGTTGTGCTTGGGGTAAGTTTTCTGGTATTTATGATGATGCACCTGTTACCGGGCGACCCGGCGATTATTATGGCCGGCGAGGCGGCAGACCCTGCGCAAATAGAGCAAATGCGTCGTAATCTTGGTCTTGACCAGCCTGTGATTGTTCAGTATTTCCGATATATCACTAACGCGGTAAGAGGCGACCTTGGCCGGTCTATTAGAACCGACATGCCTGTTAGGAATGAGATTTTCGATATTCGCTTTGCAACGACTGTGCAGCTTGCGGCAACCGCGACCGCGGCGTCAATGCTTCTTGGGATGATAATCGGCATTGTGTCCGTTGTATGGCGGCGCTCTTTTCTTGACACGATACTAATGCTTATCGCCCTTGCCGGGCTTAGTATGCCAAACTTCTGGCTTGGTGTTATTTTTATTAACTTTTTCTCATTGCAGCGTGGTTGGCTTCCGATTACCGGCTGGGGGACACCTGCGCAAATGGTTATGCCAACGCTGATGCTTGGGATTTCGGGTGCTGCGGTTATTGCGCGTATGACTCGCGCAAGTATGCTAGAGGTCTTTAACCAAGACTATATCCGCACAGCCTATGCCAAGGGCGCAAGCGAGCGTATTGTTATATTCCGCCATGCACTGCGCAACGCACTTATCCCGGTAATCACTGTCGTTGGCTTACAATTCGGATTCCTACTTTCCGGCGCGATTATTTCCGAGACAATATTTGCGATAAACGGCCTTGGCCGCTTGATGATACAGTCACTTAGCACAAGAGACTTCCCAACGGCACAGGGCGCGATTCTAATTTGTTCGCTGCTATTTGTGCTTGTAAACATGATTGTTGATATAACCTACCGGCTAGTCAACAAACGAATAGACTTAAACTAGGAGGTGTTTTTATGAGCGAATCTAATATAAGCGAAAATATAAGCGAACCCAAAATCAAATATAAAGAACAATACGCACCTCTGGGTCAAGAAATTATAGAGAAAACCGACATAAACAGCGACCATGTGCTGGAAGTGGAAAACTTGCACACCTCCTTCGCAACAGATGGCGGCACAGTAAAGGCAGTAAACGGTATAACCTTTGCAATAGAGCGTGGTAAGACCCTAGGCATAGTTGGGGAAAGCGGCAGCGGAAAAAGTGTTGCCTCCCTTTCAATTTTGCAACTGCTGGAAGGCACCACCGCCACAATAAACGAAGGTGAAATCCGCTTCATGGGCAAGAACCTGCTATCCCTGTCAAAGCGGGAGATGCGTCATATCCGGGGCAACAGGATAGCAATGATTTTTCAAGAGCCCATGACATCCTTAAACCCAACAATGACAATAGGCGCGCAAATTGCAGAGCCGATTATCTTCCACCAAGGCAAAAGCCGCCGCGCTGCCTGGGCAGCAGCAGTAGAAATGCTGGAACTTGTAGGTATGCCAGAGCCAAGAAAACGCGCAAAACAATACCCCTTCGAACTCTCCGGCGGTATGCGCCAGCGTGTAATGATAGCAATCGCCTTAGCCTGCGGCCCTGACGTGCTAATCTGCGACGAGCCAACCACAGCTCTTGATGTAACAATCCAGGCGCAGATACTAACCTTGGTAAAACGCTTACAACGTGAAATGGGAACATCAATTATAATGATAACCCACGACCTAGGTGTAATAGCAGAAACCTGCGACCATGTAGCTGTTATGTACTGTGGCAAAATTGTAGAATACACAAGTGCCTTCACCCTATTTACAGAGCCGCTTCATCCCTACACCAAAGGCCTACTTGATTCAATGCCAAGCCATGAAGAAGACCAAGAAAACCTAAAAACAATTGAGGGCACCGTCCCAAGCCCCTACGAGCTGCCCCCGGGCTGCATGTTCGCCCCAAGATGCCCCTATGCCAAAGACGCGTGTAAGCTTGCCTTACCGGAACTTCTTGAGGCCGCCCCAGGCCGCAAGGTACGCTGCTTAATACACCAAACCAACTTATGGGAGGGGGAAGAACTATGGTAGGCGGAAAAGCACTGCTTGAGGTTAAAAACCTAAAACAATACTTCCCTATTAAAGGCGGCATACTTGGTCGCACGATAAACTATGTAAAAGCCGTAGACGATATTTCCTTTACCGTGCACGAAGGCGAAACCGTGTCTATAGTTGGCGAGTCGGGTTGCGGCAAGTCCACGGCAGGCCGCTCTATTTTGCGGCTGGAGAAACCCAATAGCGGGCAAATCCTTTTTAATGGCGTAGACCTTGCAAGGCTTTCCAAAAAAGATATACGCAAGCAGCGTGGCGATATACAAATCATCTTCCAAGACCCTTACGCATCCCTTAACCCCCGCCGCACTGTGTATCAAACAATAAGTGAAGCAATGGATATCCAAAATATCGGCGATAAGGCAAACCGCCGCGCAGATGTCCTAAATATCCTGGACACAGTAGGCCTTGGCGAGCATCATATAGACCACTACCCCCATCAGTTTAGCGGCGGCCAACGCCAAAGGATAGGTATTGCACGCGCCTTAAGTGTGAGGCCGAAGCTGATTGTCTGCGATGAGGCTGTAAGTGCGCTGGATGTTTCCATACAGGCACAGGTGCTTAATCTATTGAAGAAACTTCAATCTAAGTATAATTTGACATATGTATTTATCTCCCATGACCTTGGGGTAGTTCGGCATATTTCCGATAGGATAATCGTTATGTACTTGGGTAAAATCATGGAAATCTCCGATAAGGCCGCCCTCTTCAACCACCCAGGCCACCCCTACACCCATGCACTGCTTTCTTCTATCCCTAGTACCAATATGCTTGAGACAAAAGAGCGGATAATCCTCTCGGGCGATGTCCCTTCCCCTATTAACCCGCCAAGGGGCTGCCCATTCCATACCCGCTGCCCCTATGCTTTTGAGGAGTGCGCACATGTATTGCCACCGCTACATCAGGTAGGCGAAGGGCAACAGGTTGCCTGCCACCTTGCCAAGGATGGTGCTGTGGATTTTTCTACACTTACGCCTAATGAATAATGTATGCTTGTGATTCTAGGGCGTGTTCCCGCAAACGCCCTAGAAACAAGTAAAGGAGTTTCCTCATGAGCAACATTGCCACCCTTCCCCTACACAAAAAACTAAAACAGATAAGAACAGCAAAAGGGCTATCCCAACATAGCCTGGGCAGCTTTCTAGGTCGCAATACAAAATATGTAAGCCGCATAGAAAACGGAGAAACCCAAGTAACCCCCGATGTACTTGCGCGGATACTAAAGTTTATGGATGTGGAAACTGCCCCACTGTTTGACAATGAGCTTAGCATATACAAAAGCCGCCTGTGGGTATGGCGTGATGTAATAGTCGCCAACCGCATAGAAGAAGCCCAAAATATGCAAAAGGGATTATCCGTAATATTAAGCCTCCCATTCGAGCAGGATTTAATAATCATGTACAAAATGATAGAGTCTCGTCTATTTGTTATAGCCAGAAACATGTCTGCCATCCAAGAAAGGATAGAAAGCGCGACACCCCACCTTGACGAAATGAGCACAGACGCACTGCATCTGTATCATTACATCGCTGGTATTTTTAATTTCATGCAAACGGCTGTGCCCTTCACACAAACAATGGACAGCGAATCCCGTAGCGAGAAGGAAATACTAACAAAGGCTCTGGAGCACTTCACCCTATCCCTTGATTATGAAAGGCAGAGTGCCGGGTTTTATAAAGATGCATCACTTCAGGCATTTATAGGCAATACCTACACAAGCCTTGGTAAGCCTGTGCGCGCACTTATATCTTTAGAGCGGTCATTAGCAGCCTACAGCGGTGACTATGCCATCGGCATTAGAAAAATGGGTGCGAGCATTGCTACCTGTCACTTTCACATAGGTGACTACGAGCAAGCAAAAAATGCATTTGAAGAGGTTCTGCTGCACGAGCAAGCAGTAAATAACAGAATAAAAATAGCACTGGTTCTTTCAGACCTTGCACTAACAAACCTAATGCTTGGCAACCATGACGAAGCCCTAAGGCAATGCGAAGAAGCATTTTCCATTGCAAAGGAAGATGATCTGGTGTATCTAATATGTCTATCCTGTAAGATCAAGATTTTCATGAAGATAAAAAAAACCGCAGCGGCAAAAGCACTTGTGGCTGAAGGGAAGCAGCTTGCCACTGGCGAGAAGGAGATAGTACGTGTTGTTTTTGAAGCCTTTGGGCATCTGATGAGCCTAAGCAGTGATAAGTCCATAGATTATTTGGAGAATATCGCAATCCCTTGTTTGCGAGGCACAGCCCAAAACCATATTGCGCTAGAGATATGCAGCACTTTGGAAGAGCACTTTCGTAAAAAAGAGGCTAAGTATAAGACCCTTGCAATGGCGGCTTTGGGGCGGGATATTTATCGAGATATGATTGTTGGTCACTGAGAGGTCTGTTACATAAATTTAATATCTCATTTTCATCGCCAAAATATCGAAAAAAACAACATAAACTATATATGAATTGTCCAAAAAATCCTCTCATAGTACATATATACCCCCCCACTCATACCTCATAGCACACGCCCAAACCCTAGTAAAATCACATGTCATGCGCAAACACAGTCAAAACCCGCCACTAAGGACTCCCCCCCAAATCGGCGGGATTTTTCATGGAGCCAATCCTCAAAATTGGCATAATGTCTCGTTGACAGCTCAAAACACACATTATAAACTAAAATTAAATTTATGTGCCCCTTTGTCACTATAACAGTAAGCATCAAACACAAAAACAACTATCCAAAATTCGCCAAACCAAACTTATGTCCTAACGAGTGAATGACTGTACATATAGCCAATGAGGCAACCTCTGAACACAAAAGCAACCCCACCAAACCAAGGAGGCAACCTATGAACACAAAAATCAACCCTACCGGGCCGCGCTGGGCGCGTTCTAAGTACTATAGAAATATTTTTCTTGTCATAGCACTTCTGGCAGTAGTTACAGCGGCAAGTGTTTTTGGCAATAACAATGCAGTAACAGACGATTATACCTATAATGATGGCTTTGATACAGAGCTATATTTTGGCATGACTATTTTAAGAGGATGGCCAATAGAAAGTATTTTGCCCCTTGACCCAGGGCTTACGGGCTATAGATTTTCTCACTGGGCAAGCACCCCTAATGGGGAGGCTTTTGACTTTTCTACACCTATAGAATATGAGACAACTTTTTATGCTATATGGGATGGTGGCAACAGCGTAAATTATGCTTATGACGGCCCATATTATGAGTATGAAAACCATTATCATGAGTATGAACACCATTATCATGAAGGTAATGATTATGGTCTTTATTCATATGGTTACGACATTGGCAATAGTTATTATGCAGACTACGATTACAATGCATATTCTTACTACGCACCTGTCTATGAAGACCATTCTGCGTATTATTATCCTGCATACGAGCGCACTGCGTATTACAATGACGCTTCTGCTTATGATTATGATTACTACGTTGGATATGATTATGATTACTATGCAATGTATGATTATCATACATACGACAACTATACATCTCATAACAATGCACCCATTTATTTTGCCGAAGAAGACAAGCTTTTTGTAAGGTTTAACTGGAACCATGAAAACCATATAGAGATTCTTGCACAGGAAGCAGCCGAAGCGGCAAGAATCCATGAAGAGCAGATGCAGCTAAACATTGCACCTGTCTATGCTGATGCCTTTGGTGCAAGCGATGAATATAGCTCATATGCGCCTTATGGAGATGCACAGATGCCGGAAATAGAAATGTTTGGCGGCTATATGCCAATTATGCCGTTTAATGCAACGGTAAGCGATATAGGTAATTTAAGGGATCAAATAACCAGCAGAGGCGGTAACAATACCCCATGGACAATTTTTTTGAATTGGGGGACGCTGACTACTACAACAGAGAATGCAATTGTGGTACCGGCCGGTGCAAATGTTATTTTGCAAAGTGTAGGCGCTGCAAGGCCTATTTGGCATCAACACATGGCGGGCCCGACGACGCAGTTTGACCAGTGGCCTTTCCCGCATCAAAGGCATTTTAGAGTATATGGGACATTGACTATCGGCAACATACAACTTAGCCGGGCAAGTCAGGATCCTTCTTCTACCGGCGGCGGTATACGTGTGAATGACGGCGGTCGCTTGTATGTTAATCACGGTGGTGCTTTATTTCAAAATAACCGTGCATTACAAGGCGGTGCAATTGAGGTCATGCCCGGTGGCCGTGCAACGGTAAGAGGCGGAACATTTACCGGCAACGTAGCTATTGGTGCCGGCCAGGCTAGCGGCGGTGCCATACGCGCGCAAGGTCAAATAGGAGGAGGCCCCCAGATGGCCTACTTAACTTTTACTAGGCAATACCCGACACATATTTCCGATAACCACCAAACAGCAAGTTCCGGCGGCGGTGTTTCACTCGTCAACGAGGCAACACTAGTTATAAGCGGGGATCAACCTTTATATATTACGGAGAATACGGCTTTCTTTAATGCTGCTGGGCTGACAGCAGGCGGTCACCTTAGTATATCTGGAAGCGGCCCAATTATCATAAGAGACAATATTGCAGGCAACGACAGCGGTGGTGTGCATTTTTCAGGCCCAACCGGCCTGCGCGGTTATGTAAATATCTCACCCCTAACGCCTATAGATATTTCACACAACACCGCGACAAACGGCAATGGCGGCGGCCTTTCTGCTATAAGAGGGGGTTCAGGCTTTGATGAAAATATCAATACCCTGCGATTGGGTGAGAATGTTACCATTACAAACAATATAGCCGGTAATAATGGCGGTGGGATATACATGACTGGTGGAGGCATTGAGTTAAACAATACTACCATTACAAACAACACCGCAGGTATAAATGGCGGCGGTATAAGCATGATTAGTGGTGGAAGCGTGCATTCAAACATTACGTCAAACGGTGCTACCATACATTCAAACAGGGCAAGTGTTGCCGTTGGCGCCCCCACCACGGCAAATACCGGAGGCGGTGGGGTTAGTGTTGACGGTAATGTCAGCACCTTTACAATGAATTCCGGCACAATTGGGCACCCGGATGCCACAGCCATTAATGCATACAGCAACCGCGCCATAAGAGGTGCCGGGGTGCGTATTGTAAGCGGAACATTTAATTTTAACGGAGGCAGTATTTTATATAACGTGACAACCAATGTGGAAGGCGGGACAGTGGCATTAGCAAACGGCCACGGCGGCGGTGTGTTTATTGAAGGTGCTAATGCCGTAGCAGCCAATTTTAATATGAGCGGCGCAGCCGCAACCGATAGGCTCATCAGAAACAATGCGGCAGACTTAGGTGGTGGGGTTTACTTACGCCAAGGTACTTTACGAATCGAAAATGAAAATGCACATATACAGGCAAACACAGTGACTACTGCGGCTTCCGGTGCCGGAGTTCATCAAGTCGGCGGTCTTGTAACGATGTCCGCCGGCAGTATCCGCAACCACAATGCCACAGGCACGCCGGACGGCGGGGTAAGCTACGGCAGCGGTGTGGATGTGCGCGGCGGCACGTTTAATATGTCTGGCGGGGCAATAACAAGCAACCGCACAGGTGCAGCAAACATGCCCGGCGGCGTAAATGTTGAAGGTGCTGCTATATTTAATATGACGGGCACCGGTACGATAGGCGGCTCGGCTGAAAACATGTGGAACCAAGGTACAACAGGTGGCGGCGTGCGTGTTGCCGTCAGTGACGGCCTTGTCATTCCTCCCTTTATCAACATCCCTGGCGGTGCTTTTAACATGGAGAATGGCATTGGTGAAGGCGGTACCAGAGCTATAAGCCATAACCGGGCAATGGATTCAGGCGGCGGCGTACACATTGTAAGTGGACAGTTTAACATGCGCGGTACGGCCGGCACCTCCATCGTTAGCCATAACCAAGTTACCGGCACAGGGGCAACCAACGGCGGCGGCGGGGTATTTCTTGAAGCGGGCCACTTCCGTATGGAAGATACCGCTGTGTCTGTTGTTGAAGCTAATATAGTCAATAATGCAAACGTAGGCGCGGGGGTTCACCAAGTTGGCGGCACTGTTACCATGTCCGGCGCAAATACACATATCCGCAATCACAACGAGCAGGGTACGGCGGCAGGCATTGGGACAAGCCATGGCAGCGGCGTAGATATACGCGCCGGTGTATTTAACATGTCCGCAGGGTATATCTCAAGCAACCGTACAGCAGCGGCCTACCGGCCCGGCGGTGTAAATATCGAGGGTACCGGCACATTTAATATGTCCGCCACCAGTACTGTAATGTTAAACCAGGGTACAACAGGGGGAGGCGTGCGTGTCAACGATTCAACCGCCACCTTTAACATGACCGGCGGGACGATTGGCGGCCTGCGCGGTTGCCCAAACAACTGTGATAACCATGCAATCCCGGCGGATTGTATCGCCGCTGACCTTGGCAACACTGCCTTAAGCGGCGGCGGCGTGTGGGTAGGCAATGGCGCAAGCTTTGACATGCTACCCAGCGTTAACAACAACGCATTAACCTACAGCAGAATAATAGGCAACAATGCCACAGGCCCAATTCCAACTGCTCACGGTGGCGGCGGCGTATTTGTAACCGGTGCTAGCAGCAATGTTGTCATGCAAGCCGGGGTAATAGGTGGCAGTTCCGATAACGGCGAAGGCAACATTGCAGTCGCTGCTGGCGGTGGTGTATATGTTCACACCGGCGCAGAATTACGAATGGAGTCCGCCAATGTAACCATAAGCGGCGCATCCACCACAACATACGGACGCATAAGCGGAAACCTGGTTACAGGTACAACCGATACCCATGGCGGTGGCGGCGTTTTTCTATGGGCTACTCCCGCAATCGGCAGTATCCTCTACGCACATCTAACCATAGAGGCAGGCCAGATAGGCGGCAACTCCGCATACGGCTATGGCAACACAGGCCAGCACGGCGGCGGGATATTCGCACACACACGCGCAAAAATAGAGATAAGCGGCGGCCGCATAGTCGGCAATGAGTCCATAGCCTGCGGCGGTGGTATTAATTTGGGCGCAAACATACATCATAACTACCTCGAGATGACTGGCGGATATATTGGCGGTGCTTCCCCAGACCTGGATGCACCAAACCCATTTGCCAACATAGCAGGCACAGATGGCGGCGGTGTGCGTGTAGGCTCGTTAAGCTTTTTTGATATGTACGGCGGTCACATACTTGGCAACACTGCAAGAGCAAACGGCGGTGGCGTGGTTGTACTATCAGAGGCCGAATTTACCATGCACGGCGGCACAATAGGAAGCGCATACTATAATAGCTGGGGAAATAGTGCCGACACAGGCGGCGGTGTAGCTATTGGCTTGGGATGGATAACCAACAACCCCACTGCTTTCAACTTCCACGGCGGCATAATAGGCCGTAACACAGCCAACTACGGCGGCGGTGTATTCTTAAATAACAACATCCCCAGTAACGTATTCAACATTCACGGCAACGACCCCAAACGCATAACCGGTAACACAGCCGATTACGGCGGCGGTGTGTTTGTGGGTTGGGATACCACAGCAGACCATGGCGGCCAGATGCGTATGCAATCAGGCTCATCCAACCTGCATATAACCCACAACGCAGCCATACAAGACGGCGGCGGTATCTTCACAGAAAACCACGAATACGCAGCCTACCTAAACCTTCCGGGGCCTTACAGCAACCTTACAATTTTGTCGCCGGGTATAACATTTACCGGCAACAGCGCACTTGCTAATTTTGCTCCACCAAGCAATGCCGTGGCTGCGGGCATTCCGAACATGATAAACAGCACATCACATATGAATCCGCTAAACAATTACGATATCAACTTCAGGGGGCCGCTGCCCACCGCTCAATTTGTCTTCACTAAAACCATGTCTAACGGCTCAACACCACTGGGGGGCGCGCTTTTTAGGCTGGACAGCTGGAACGCGACTTTGGGTACTTGGGTACAGGTACCGTCTGCCAGCCAGCCAAACGGCAACCCCGTATACAGTAATGCGACCACTGGCGTGGTGGCGTTTGAGCTTTCTATCAGCCAAACTGTGCGCTACCGCATCGTGGAAGTTA
>Ga0123355_10006838_pt1 | contig 16974 bp, 5 predicted proteins | sample TergutEmb28metaG_3_FD_89872 | JGI IMG/M metagenome (GOLD analysis project Ga0123355, IMG submission 89872) | Embiratermes neotenicus P1 segment gut microbial communities from Petit-Saut dam, French Guiana - Emb289 P1 | ecosystem: Host-associated > Arthropoda: Insects > Digestive system > Gut ...
CCAATTAGTCGCAGGCTCCTGAAGATGGTCGTATTAACGGCCGAAACATGTTGAGCATTGAATGAGCATTGAATAAAATAATAAAATAAGTGGCACCAAGTTGGTTTTCTCTTTACTCAACTACCAAACACTGCGTTTCGCCCACACACTGTTTTCCTATTTTCAGTTACGTTTCTCAGAATAGGCAACAGTTACTTCTCTAAACAGCATTCACCGACTGGTCGTACCAACACAAGCACGATCTGTTCTCTTTGACCTGCGAACAGAATCTTTAAATATAATATAGATTTGCTTTAGTTTTCATAGGGTAGAATTTCATAACAGAGAGTGAAGTTCTTTGTTGAAGAAAGCCCTGTTAAGACCTGAAGAAGTTTTTACTGAGTTAAACAGTTAATGACAGTGCATCCACACCAGACTTCGGTCAGACGAAATTTGGGCCCGTACATTTACAGTGAGGCCACGGGGAGTTTTTAAGGTCATATCCAATTGTCAGTCCTTTTAAGGCCGCTTGTAGCGGGAAATTTGCACGTGACATAAAGTACAAATCAGTTTGGGATATAAAGTTTATACGTTGGCGATGTTTCGTATGAGTTGCAATGTTTAACGAAATGCATAGAGAAGTAACTTACGGTAATTCGTGTAGTGGGATTTGTTCAAATTCGAAAAGGACACATTTGCTATGTATGTTTATTCCAGTTGGTATTTGGAGTACAGCTTTTGAGCTTCTCATGGTGAAAGGTAAATTTACTGCTCCTGATCATGTCTAAAGTACGCTTCTATTTGTGAGTACTTAGTTTCTTAATATTGCAAAATATTTATAATAACAATTAGACTGAAATTAAAGTTGTCCGTCTGTTTATGGCATCACGACATACAGGCATGTGGGAAAATGGAGGTGCAGCGCCACGCATTATTAACCTAGGTGCTGCAGGGTTTTCTTTTTATTACGCTACGGAAATCTCGGCCTAAGAACTGAAGTAGACTAGGCCGGCTTGTTTGACAAGCATGTTCGCAGCGTTGTAATATGAAAACCCTGTGGCTGTGCTACCGGGAATCTGAGCCGTTCTGCTCTGTGTAGCGAAATGAAATATTCCTTCCCCTGTAAGCAACCAACAAGATGCAACAACTTTTGTTTATTGATCTTTTTATTGATCTATTTAAATCTGCTGTACATGTTTCCGGCGACAAACTCGCCCATCTACAGGAGCACTTTTGACTGTATATTGCTGCCGACCGGCGACAGGGTTGAGTTGTAAGTTCCATCTCAACTTTGTCACCGGTCGGCAGCAATATCGGTGCATTGTACCAAAGCTGTATATACACTCAAAAGTGCTCCTAAAGGTGGGCGAGTTTGTCACCCGAAACAAGTAGAGCAGATTCAAATAGATCAATAAAAAGATCAGTAAACGAAAATTGTTGCATCTTGTTCGTTGCTTACATCGTTGTTCTAATGATGCACGGTCTCACAAACGTCAAATTCTTTCCCCGGTCGCTGTTGTTCTGTCTACAGGCAGTTACGATACTTTTGAAAACAACTAATAAATGGAGGATGGGTATGACAGTCTGTATAATGTACTGTACCAAAATCAAAGTTACTTACTACAGGTCGCATGTGATATAGGTGGGAGTGTCATTAGATCAGTATTAAGTCATGATTGTTAGTCCATTAAGATTGCGTGTCGCTGTGCGTCGGGAAGTAACTTTTTTTTTTCTGGTCTGTTGTTAATAGGGGGAGGAGATGTTGCGTGATGAAGTCAGCATCTTTTGACAAGCAAACATTTATTACTTTCCCTTGCTTTCGCGCATTTGCTACATGGAGTTACTCCGATTTTCCATTTTCAATACTTAAAGGAGTTAGGGATTCATTTTGTCGCTCTCTGTTCGAGGTCCTTCACAATATGAGCACATTTCTTCGTACTGTAATTGAATTTTGCTTAAAATAAATATGCTGAATTCCATAAAGATACAGGAGCTCCGAGCAGAATTGACAAAAATTTCTTTCCAGCAAGACCCACTTCCAGTCCTACAAGTTTTCTATTAAGCCTTTACCAGACACAGCCCCATGTTTTGTTACATGTAATTAATTTCTGGAGGTGTTCCGTAATCAGAATTATTTTAGGATGTTAACTTTTGCATTTGGTTGACGTTACAAAGAACGAAGCCTGGTTGTTCTTCAGTTCCATAAAACTTCCAGGAGTGCTATTAGGATGAGTTGGGTCCCAGCGACTCTTCCCTGGTGAACCCGCGAAACCCTTCCGTCCTGCCGTGAACTGGTCACACTGTACCTATCTGCATATTTCCTTTTCCATCGCTGCCCTGACATTCGTCACCGTTTTCTATAGCGTTGAAGATAAATCATTATGTTTCTTTGAAATGCCGGGAACGCAGTGACGATGCTTCATGTCCCAGAAAAACGGAGCCATAACCACACCGCCATGAAAACCTCAAGACCCTCTAAGATGGTAGTACATTTGAAAGAGGACGAGCCCAAGGTTACAAGTTCCGGTGTGGCAGATCCCAATAAAGTGTGTGATCCACTCCTACAATGCTGACTTATTATGCCCTGTGTGATAAAGCTGCTTCACACAATTGTTTCGGATGTAATATCGCGGCAACTGCTCTTCTAGAACTATTGACTTCTATTGAGACGTATATAAGATACTATCTCATTGTATTTCGCATAGTTTTTCTTTCTGTCATTACCTGCTAATGTACTTCCTTGAAGAACTGAGTTAACCTAAAATAGTGGAATGCTGCTGCTGTGTTTTCGTAACCCAAATCTTCACGTAAATATCAGTAGTCAGTTGCGAATGATTTTGACATGTAGTGAATAATGTTATGCGTATATCTAAACGAAAGCTTTCAATAAAATGTGTTTTATCTCTTGAGTTTGTATACTGAATTTTTTAGCAGGTGTTAGGAGTTCGAATACTATCTAGGTCAGAATATTTGTATTGCCTTCAGTGATTGTCTTACTCAAAAATTACCATAATTGTTATTAATTATAGTACGAAATTCATTTTGGAAAAAAAAATTATTTTGAGGACAAATGTGCGGGATAAAAACCTCAGATATTCTTACTTTGACATGTTTATATTTTTTTTCTGGAGCTCATGAGGAATGGAAAGAGGGATAAAAGTAGGAGAGAATGTGACAGGTCCACCGATCTTCCATAAAACGAAGCATTCACCGTGTAGTCCTGTATTGAAAAGCGTCTGTCCATAGTTCCACATAACCTTGCATTTCGTGATCGAAAACTGTCATGGTACACTGCTTACAAACCATTTCTCTTTTATGGTGTACATCTTAACCTAAATCCGCACGGACTTGGTGTGTAGGCCTTCATGTGCTTCAAACTTTCGTTCTTTCCTTTTTCTTTTGTCGCGTGTCACTACATTAGACATATTCGTCCAAGATGGGACGTTTACCCATAATGCCTTATGACGCAAAGAAGTAAGATAGTACCTGTGGGATGTGGGTTAGAAATGCGCACTCAGCAAGTCGCAAACATTAAGTAGGCTAGGTGTTTTACTTGGACCCATGTTTAATATGTTACCGCCATTGATATGAAATAGAAATAAATGTTGCATCCAGAGTAGGAATAGCGCAGTGGGTCTAGTTAAGTCACAGGCTGTACTACTCAAGAGTCGTGGTTCGATTCCCGACAGTGATAAGCGGTATTATCTTCTGAAAATTGTCCAGATGTGGTTTGGGGTCCACCCAGCCTCCTGTACAAAGGATAACAGGGATTTTTCGCTGGGAGTAAAAGCGGCCTTGTGAAGCTGACCTCTCACGTCAGAGTTTAGTGCCCAGTTTAAAAATGAGTGGTGGCGTAACTTCACTGAACTGTACCTCCGCCACCTCGTATGGGTTTATGTAGTGCACAGTTACAAGTTTACTTTGGTACACGCAACATGTATTTTAATTAAAGTGAAGCGCGTTACAATTATAGCTTGGAGACTGTTCCGTGTTCACTGCCAAGCAGAATAACTTCCCAGTTTTTTACTTCTAACACAACTGAGCGCTTCTGATTTTTAAGGCTGATTGTAGGATGCTTATATGTAGACCTGCCTGGTCAGCATACAGGTACAGCATTTCCTTGAAAAGATCTATTTTTGCATGTGTGGTTATTTTTCACAGAAGTTTAACATAAAAATGTGGTTAGAGACCTTGTCACAGCATAGAAACGAATTCCGTCTTTTGAAATCTCTTTCATTTTTAATTGAACACTGTGCATTGGCCTAATTATTCCTATGTTGAGCATCTTAGTTACAAAGTATGGAGAAGGAAGAGATTTGGCTGTCTAATGTGAGAGAGGATATTAGCCATAAAGGATAAGAAGTAACAGATTAAATGTAACTGTAGTGTTATGTTGTGTTTTACAGTGTCTGTTACTGTGTGATATACAAGTAGGAATATTGACATGAACGTGACTTGGGAAACAAAAATTTGTACACAAATTTGGTTAAGACATTGAGTCATTAGATAACACTTAAGAAAACGACGTTTTGCTTATGAGCTGTATGTAAGAACTGACCTTACGACATGTGGGGTATGGGGGTGAGAACTGAATTATCGTCTCGAAATGTCGTCTGGTGGCGAATTTTGCATTCACACTGATGAAAATTTGTGCTTCATAAAGACGAGATCTCGTGATTAGTTCACCAGTTGCAAAAGAAAGACCTGGTTATTACGTTAGGTGTTATATAGACTAATTGCATTGTTATGTTCCTCTGGTTTGGCTAGACTCTAGAAAAATCACCGGACTGGAGCTTTCTAACACACAACACAACGGCCCCCACCCCCAGTGACAATTTACTTGCTTATATAAATACATTTGATAATTTAGATAAAAGTTTCCATACGTCACAGTTTTGTAACCTGTTTTTGTAGTTTGTACCTTTATGTGTAACGGATATCGAAAATGCCATTCTAAAGACTGGGTATTTGATGACATTTTAATTTATAGGTTTCATATGATTTTATTTAATGAAACGTCATTTGAATTGTCTTTGTGTACTGTTCCTGTGATGGCCGACAGACAGGAGCTACGTTGTTCGAAAGTGGGACTTGGCGAATAAGCGTCACAGATACTGACCACTGCACCGCGGTGCACTGTGGTACTGTGACGGTGTCATGTTTTCGACTGTCAGAATAGAATGGTTAGTCTGCCAGAAAGGAATGAAGTTATACACAAAATTAAAATTAATTTCATCCCCTCCCCCCGCGCCTACTTGATTGAATATTCATGTGGACAGCACATGAAGACAGATACAAATTCGCTTGATTTATTCCACCTGGTGTGTCAATCTATTAATACGGCGATGTGATGTAAGCGGTGAATGAATAATTTGGTCAATATCGAACACTTTTTTTCTGTACCAAAACAGCACCTGAAATATATATATTGCCCCCATATCCGATGTACTTGCAAATAACGGGTTTGACTTTGATGAATTGATAAATTATCATCGTCTGGTCCAAAGCTGGGTCTATGTACTGCCCCTCTCAATTGTTTATTCAAACACTCATCTTCATGGCGGACACATATCCGATCTGCCTAATCACATTCATCAATAACGTGACGCGTGGAGGCCCTTTATTGTAACGGCGCCTTCACCTTCACATGATGCACTGAATTCTCAGAAACTGAACTTCAACGAAGGGACGAACACTGTCTAATAATTACGTCTGACTTCGTGCCTAATTCAAGCATTCTGATTCCTGGCACAGCAGCTGCTGTGCGTTGTTTGTGTCTACACTTCCGAAATATTTTAATATTGTCTTTTTAATGGCACTTGCTGGCTAATGTGTTAGCAGTTACTTATTACCTGTGGGCACGAAACAACTGCGCAACCAGAGACTTAACCCCTTCGATTTAATTCTCTCTGCATTTTTGGTTATGTTTGATTTTCGGAGAAAACTGAATCCTTTGACATACATTTATTGATACATAATAATTAATTGTTTGATGAAAATAATTTTGGTTTTGAAGATAATTATATTAATCAGTTACATACGTCGTAATGAGATGGCCCAAATGTCCTTGAAGATGCGAATTTAATTTTATTAATGCAAATATGCTATAACCGGAGTACTGAAATTGGTGGACTCCTTCGTTACTCTAATATAGCATACTGAGGCAGGAAGATAATTGATTATACAGTTCGTACATTCCAGTTTATTTAATTCCGCCGAAGACAACGTCTGCTAACACACACGCGCACATACATGTCTGTTGAATAACAAAGGCCCTTATTTGAGGATATCAGCTCTGTTTAGACCCGAATCCTCAGTAACTCTGAGTTTTCCCAAAACCTGGCCGTCTGTAAAAGCTCCGGATTGCCGTGATCGGGCCTCAGTCATGACTCGGTCGGGCTATTACGTCCATCATAACGAGGAACTAATTGGATACGTTTGGTCATTGAAGTGAAATACATGATGGTACAGTACATGGGTTAGACATGGCAGTCACTTGGGGAAACAAGAAGTCCGTACAGAATTTTGTTTATGAAACTCTTTGAAAGCTTAAACTTTATGGACTTTAACTAAAACAAGATAGAAAGAAAATACTGTGGTTGGCCGTGGTGCAAGGGTGCTAGGTGGACGGAACTGGCTCCGTTTAATTTTCCGGTAATTAGTGTTACGATTTGCAGTAGTTATCTTCTGGATTCTGCTGCAAGAGGCTTCTTCGCTACTGTCTGTTGTATCTGGGGGTTGTGGCATTGCTTACAATAATTTGTTACTCTTTTTTTTTTTTTACAGGTTAGTACAAACTTCGTTGGGAATGCACATTGTCTATTACAGCGCTCTTTTACATGGTGAGTTATTTTTTTCCTAATTATTAGCTTAGTAATGTGTAGGACAGCTGATCCCTTAGGAAGTGAGGTGTGCGTCCTATAATCCTGGGTTTCTGTTTTGCTCTCAGTCCTAAAATCGCAACTGTCACATTAATTTCTACGAAGTTTTAACCCCTTACCTGCTAATGTGGAGAATATGGTGAGCTCCGAATAATTCTAGCAGATGGCAGATGAGATTTAATTCGGCGTTTAAAGGGTTTCTAGTACTACCTGGCCGACTGCACCACCTTCTCGTCTCTGCAAACTACGAAAGTGCTAGGTTATTAAGGTTGATCCTTGGGCAGTGATCTGAGTAAAATTTGGTAGGTCCTCGGTAGAGAAGCTCATGTTGACATTCTAAGTTATTAATGTTTGGAGGCAATGTCTCGTGAGTGAAATTTACTGCGTACTGGGTAGCAAAAGATCGGGCTGAAACCCGCAGATATCTTTTATAAAACTCGTTGAATATTACTGTGCAGTGGGTATTGTCTCAGCTTCACATACGTCAGGATTCCGGTCTGAATCTAGGCGGATATTTTCTGCCCTGGTGATGTCAGATTTTTGCCCACAATGCGAAGCAATTACCGACGTAACTCTAGTGAACATAGATCACTATTCCGTCCATATGTTTAGAACCCTACGTCCAGTGTTTATTCGAGGGTATGACACGTTGCTGTATCACTTAGGTAACTTAAAAAATGCACCAAAACACTGATGAGAATGTCTTGAAATGAGCCCAGAAACTGACGCATTTACCAAATGTTCTGTAAAGAAACACTGTAAATCTTGAGGTGCCAGATTTTAACAAATCAGAGTTTTCTTTGTAACTGCTAAATTTGTTGTGGCCACAGTGTAAATTCAGTGGTCCATAAGCAAAGAAAACTAGTGGTCAAAGGCTATTCATACGTTGTGTCTGTATTGAACATATAAACGCTTTCAAGCCATGTTTTTAATAGCTGTTAATTGTTCCAGTGATAATATACTCGTATAGTAATATTTTACGCCCAGCTTGCATCTCATTGATCATTAGTGTTTGCCATAAACCTGTTTACATGATAAAACACGCCCCTCTTCATCCTCTGATCTTTATTTACAGCCCGAAATTCAATGTGTTTTTTGTTCGCCAGACCCCAGCATTAGAAAGTTAAAAAATCTGTTGAGGCAGTCCGATTGGATGATCTCATCGATCAGAGGTACACCGTCATTTGTTCCCTCGTGTCAATGTAAATAAAAGCTGCTTAATAGACAGATAGGTGATGCTGCCATCAATAATGTAGGGATCCCCATCATAATAATGAATATGCAGCAGACTGACACATTTTAATTAACCAGTCCGTTACTGTGGAAATCAGAATTGGTTCCTGCTGTTTTTTTTTGTAGCAACGCGGATTTGAAATACCCACCAATTCAGATAATACATCTCTGGCTTTGTGTGAATAAGAGTAAACTAAAAATATCGATCACATCCGAAAGATATAATCTCAAAATAACGGATATGATACAACAATGTCAGGTTCTCACCGAGAGAATTTAATGACATTTTTAACTTCTCTTTTAAAACGCCATGACATTTCGTGGGGTGATATCAGAAGTTGAGTGATTAAGTTTTTCAAATGTTAATCAGATGAATTCGTCAGCGGAATATCCACATACACACTTTGGACTGTCCGTGACTTCCATTCGATTTGAGTCAACATAAATATAAGGGGAAATGCAAGAGAAATTCAGTCTGTGCGTATTATTCTGCTGTAATATCGTACAGCTTTGTAGGACGAAACACGCAATCTTACCCACTCTTGTGTGCTGATATCTTGCCTAACTTCGGCAGCCTTTATTACCATCAATAGTTTTTAATATCTGTAAATTAATAAGTGACAAATGTCTCTCTGATACAGAGCGTATTCCTTCACATTCAGTGACTGGATGCTAGTGAATAATCGGTTGTAGGGTACATGAAAGGACGCTATCGTGGCCTAATTTAAGGCAGGACGAAGAAATTTTACTGAATTGACTGGAAGGAATCACGAGAAAAGGCCACAGTAATCGGTATGCTTCGAACAGGGCCCCTCCCTGCTACAAAGCCGAAGCCTTACCGCTTGAGTCGGATTGCTTCCCCCTTGAAGATGGGACCTACAGGCTATCCCGAAACGTCCTTAACCAAACGCGAACCTAATTGCGTAACGTCCCGGAAGATCGAAGGCCTGAACTGCACCACGGCGGACGATTGGTATCACTCATATTTCTAACTGATAATATAGAAAGATAGTTACATTCGACATTGTCTAAGAACTGTAGCTGGGAAAGCGTAGTTTTGTAAGAAGTATTGAGACAAGGTACAGGTGGCAATTTTATACCCCTAGGGATATTACGATAATACAAAAGCTGAGCTATTTAATCCGGTCCGGAATTCAAACTATCCCATTTTGCATTTCGGTTCAGGATTAGAAATCAAGAAAAGTACAAGTTTTACGGTCCTTCATATGCGAAGGTAATTGTCATATTTCTCGTGATTCAGCTCATGTCTTTGTTACTCTGAATGTACAACTCCGTGCCTGAAATAGAACAGAAGGTATGTCTGAGCAGACGCAGATGAGCTTTCGGCTCAACAAGACTTCAATGGAATTAATGATGTCCTTGTACAGTACCTGTGACAGAAACTTTACCATCTCCAGACTGCCACGATATATATTGGTAGTTTGTTGCAACTCCTCTCATTAAACCCCTGCGTCGCACTATCTGTTGTAAAATTACTTTGTTCTCAGCCTAAATTATGACCTGTATTATAGCTAGACAGAAGTTTGGAAAGTACAATTGAATATAATGTAGCTCTTTCATGGATAGATGTTATTCGTGTAGAATAACGGTAAAGTTAAATAACACTAGATTGCTGAACCCTTCAGAGCCTGGTGTTTAGATTGTGTTTAACACTGAAAGCTCTGTATTGTGCTGCAGATTGTATTTCTGGGTTCCCTGTTATTCTTACAAAACCCATTATTTCCCTTTACAAAAATTCACCTCTATGTTTCTATAATGGCAGCGTAATGTATTCTGTGTGATGTATGAAATTAATCCTAAAATCAAGGGTCATTTTAGTCTTCGGCATCTTGCCTTAGTTTATGCTGTTATTCGCCAGCCTTTCGCTGCCGAATGCCAGGTTCGATGTTGGGCTAGTCCATGTGGGATTTGTGGTGGACAAAGTAGCATCTGGACAGGTTTTCCTCCGAGTACTTGGGGTTTTCCCTGTCCGTATCATCCCATGACTGCTCTATATTCATCTTAATTTTCACCTACTACCTTTACTGTTTACCAGAAGGACAGACGGGAGAAGCTTGGGAACCTTAAAAACGCAGTGCTGTTTCGTAAATCAGGTAGCATTTCATGCAAAAGTACTTACACTTTACGGGATTCAAGGAGATAAGAACGCATGGAAATAATTGTGTACCCCACAAGATGTAGAATTGCCCTGAATATATTTGTCCCTTATTACCCAAATAATTTGATTAGTAATCCAGAAGCACTGTAATTTAAATATACACGTTTTATTGAGTGCAGATTCAATTCTCAGAGTTGTAGGAAGTTTATGATATCAATGAAATATGTCTCGAATCTTTTAAATATAACTAGGAAAGTCACTAACTCATTTAAGAAGTTTTGATGAGATCAGGAGAAAAATGTGCTCTATAATGTCATTATTATTCAGTTTACAAGCAGCTGTAATTACTTTGATTAATTGAAACGGTAATGAGCAGGTTTTAGAGTGAATAATTTCATTATTTCCTTTACAGCTTTATCCCGTATTTGGAAGTAGGAATGTAAATTGTAAGTGCTTGAAGATAAGTTAGGAAAATATTGAAAAGTGTATAGGATAAAGAGAGCGAACTAGAATAGAACGTAACGAGAAAATTCTAAAACCTAGCATTACCAAGAATGTGACATTGAGATTATAATATTACACTTAGAAAGTGTACGTATAAGGTAACCTTGAGGCGCGTTAGGTAACCATTTACAATTGCACAATTTGGCTTGCTTTATACGCTTAGAAAATGGGGCTGCTACTGTGATGCAGCGTTTAGTGCTTTGGAGAATATTTCGCATAGAATAGATCTTTGACAGTGCTGCAGAAGATGTAGGTATACGTTATGAGTAGACTCTTAGTGCTTACTCATTAATATTGTTGGGGCGCTAATACTTATACTACAGACCACAGGCCACGAGGTCGTCTTTCCGCGGGCGATAGTCGTGTCCGGCGCGGTGCGGGGGACCACTCGCTATGAGTGGAGGAATTACCGAACTGCTGTCATTAGGAGCGACAGGTTGTTTTCCTAGCAAACACAGACTGAAAACCTCAAGCATTTCGAGTGAACGAGTGCACCGTGCGAGTGCACTCAGGATGGATAGTAAGCAAGTCATCACTCGCAGCGAAATGTTGAGCATGCGCATCAGTCACATTCCTATTCTGTGGACAGTGCGACGATACAGACGTATAGCACATACGAGGAGGTAGATGAGAAATCTATAAAGCTTTTAACGGGGAATCTAAAAGGAAGGCAGTTTGGAGACTGGACGCGTATATTGAATGCTGATATTAAAATGGTTCTCGGATAAGTTGAATGAAGATTACAGACATACTCACGTTGTTCAAAATATGGTCTCATAAAAAGATCTGTCAAATTGAATTACGAATTTTAGACTGATGTAAATCAGGTTATTTCCTGAGCACCTTCGTAACTGCCAAGTTTTCAAGAAGACCCTGCACCATGTAGTTATTTATTCTGCTGCTGCCACACAGGCTGCTGTTATTTGTCGATTATGATCCCTGTCGTTGGTAGTACATAGCTAGTGGCGGCGAGAGGCTGTGTAGTGTTCTGTCCAGCTACAGCACAGAAACTGTTCACAATATAGGCCTGCAAAACTCACGATCAGGATGTAAATATTTAACTTTCGGAATGTCTCCTGCCCGATTAATGGCACGATGGTGTGGCTGTGAATGTTGCTACTTTCCTTCGCGTGATTCGTATACACAGCTACCACTACCACATCATCTCATTATCTTCAGCCACGCAGAAGGAACGGTTCCGTGAAATTTTAGGAGGACATGAATATCCCATAAGCTGATTTATACACAAGTGCAGCATAGCAGACTTAAGCTGATGAAACATCTGACAGTTGAGCATTGGTAGGCATAGTGTGATAAACTGGCGCATCTCCAAGTGGTAGGTAATCTTGACAGAGAAATTCTGAACAGGTTACTCTAGTAGAAACAATACGCGGACTTTATACTTTGATTTAGCTGTTCAGGGATGATAAAGTGTTAATGAAAGTTAGGGCAAATAATGCTTCGTTCGTCACTTTTGTGTTTAGTTCTTGCTCTCGTACAAAACACAACGCTCCCTTTCGGTTAACGCTACAGAAAATGTCTTACGGATACGGAGAATAATTTTTAAGTAAACAGTGTTGACCTAAACAGAAGGTTTGCTTCAACATTGTGATTGGTTTGAAGGGGTTAAAGGGGAGGATCAGTCATAAGAGTAGAACCTCACGTAACGTTGCATCATGTCTGACATCCGAACAGAATGCGTGCTCTTAAGGGTGCAATGACGAGCTTGTGTGAGCGTGGTCATGGATTTCCAGCTTCTATAAAAGCGTGGCGTTTTAAGTTGTGTACTTATGGACTGATAACGCTGTTACATACGTAATTATTTACTTGTTTCTGACGTGGACTTTATTTCAAAAGACTTCGGCTTAAATAATGGCGTGTTTGCCTACTGGCTCCACCTTCTGAGATTTATCGTGGTTTTCCTCAGTATCTTCGAGCAGTGGCCGCACTGTACTTTCAGAGAGTCACTTTCTCTTCCTCCTTCCAAATCAAATATAATTTGTGTGTGTGTGTGTGTGTGTGTGTGTGTGTGGAACAGTACAGTTATATAGTGAAACAGTAATGTTCTTGGTGTTGCAGCTGTATTCAGAAATTTGCCCATTCAGCCAGGATCCGTTTAGTTCTGTTTGTAATTAGTAACTTCAGCTGTTTCATATATTTTTTTTAAAAACTTACTGTAACCTAGATAACTACAGTCCGAGGCTTTGCCCCCTGTGTAACTTATATGTGTGAATTTACAAGAAAGTAATATAATTCTGAGGCCTTCCGGGTGTGAAAGACTGCAATGTTCAAGTCTTCCCTTGAGAAACTGATAGTTACGAATCTTTTCAGTGTATCCCTCAGGTTTTCTGCGCCATCTTCTTTTATCTGTATCTAGATGAATTCTCTCCACCCCTTTACACCGTATTTCTCATAATTCGATGGTAATATATTAACATTTTCACGAAATGCTCGATCGTGGGTTCTTTTACTTACATTTTCTATCAAATGCCTTGTACACTCCTCACATTCCACACAATATAGCTTGTCCTGCATGGCGTGAGACTGAACATAATGGACCCAACGCACCTCTTTGCTTACTTCACCATCAATCTTGTTTCAACCATTAAATTATTTGATTTATGTTGGGGAACTTCCAAGTTCGAATCTCGCCCTAACAACACTATTTCGACTAAATTCTTTGAGGTCTTCATCATCTTTTCTAAAATGGCGCCGTAATGACTTCAGAATTGGTCTACGATGGCTTCCTTCCACGTCCTTTACTTTTCATTATTCTCTTTCATTCGATTATTACAAGCTATATAGGATGTACTGCTGACAGCGTCGTAAAACAAACTACACATGGCATAAGGCAGTAGTTGACGCCTGTGCTATGCATGAACACACTGACTGGCAGGTATGGGTTGCCACAGTGTTTTATGCTGACGTTCAGTGATTCTATAAAAGCTCTTCCAACTAAATATTGGGAAAGAAGCGTAATGATTTATCTTGTCTTCACGCGTTATTAAATTTGATGATGCGAATACTGCATCGACCGCTGGCGATATGCTTCAGCGTACTGTCATTAAATATGGCGGAATCCAGTATGTGTGGGCGGTGATCGAACCGTCTTTGTAAGCAAGAAGTTATAATGCTTGGCTTTGATATCTTTCCGAAACAAATTTACACCGTTGCGATGAATGAATGTAAAACTTACCCGTTAACGTACGCAACTCGGACACTTACCAACTGACTTTGCGTTTCGTCTGGTTTGCACCACAGCTGTTGAAAGACGTAACAGTTACAGGAGTGTGATATTAAAGGAACAGGATAACGGGGTGTAGACTGGTTTAATGTGGCTCTGAACATGGAACAGTGGGGGGATTTTGTGTACATGATAATGCACCGTTGGATTTCTTACAAATCTGGCAAGTTTTTCGTCATCTAAGCTACTGTCATACTCTGCAGACGGATTTTGTTGTTCTGAGTTGATAAGATGATGGCATTATCTTATTCTCTGTAGGCCTGCCGTAAGTAAAGCGGTGTCTGTCGCCGTTTCTCACCTTAAGGTTTCTAGTACATTTAGGCCTGCGCTGAGTTCTAACGACTGCTCCGATTCTGAGGTGACAAGATGATGTACGAAAATCTTTCACAAGTGTATTGGACTTGTTAATATAAGTTTGTGTTCCCTTTACCAAAATATCAACAATAAAATGGGAAGAAATGGTTTAAGTTTGTTTCGATACAGATGATAAAGTAGTGACCGTATTGGTGTCTTGACCTTGTGCGAAAAGCTGACGGAAATGATGTTACAGTTGGCACAGATAAGGTTCTTATACATGCGCTGTTTTGTACATAATCGGTAAAATGCATGTAATGAAATAGATTGCGCGAATGAATGAGGTGGGAGTGAAATAACGCAGGACAAAATTCGTTCCAGTTTGGGTAGTCTGACGAAGTGGCGTGCTGTTTTAAGATTGCTTATTTTTTTGTGGGGATTGGAGGGGAGGGGCAGGTGGGGGGCGACAATAAATATTCCGCCTGTATCGATTATTTGATTTGCTTTAAGTGGCAAGAAGGATTTTTAATGCAAAACGAAATACTTGCTCAGAATAGGGACAGGTGACGGGCACTCGTGAATGCGGTAATGAACCTTCGGTTTCCATAAAATGCGTAGAATATTTTGACTAGCTGAAAACCGCTTAGCTTCTCAAGAAGGACTCTGCACCGTGGAGTAAGAAAGTAAGTAAGTAAGGAAGTAAATAAATATATATCATAAGGTTTCTGGCACAACGAACAGTGCTGCGTGTCACACAGCACTCGTCAGCTGTGGAATCTGAAGAGTTATTACAGAGTTTACAAAAACAAACGTGAACCATTTCAGTGTATTTTACTATTTGCACTCATTTCCCAAGAATCTGTTTCACTGGTACCTGTCCTGCTGGCGCGGATGTCTTAAGAAATTGTCTGCCGATCTGATTCATTGGCGTTCTGTTGACCTTTCTTTCAGAAATCTGTAACACTACATCATTGCCTGATAACAGCACATCGCGAATAGAAAATCCCCATACAATATACATGAATACTTTACCTCAGATATAGTGTGCACTTTAGACACAATAATTACCTTGTTAGAGAAGATTTGTGTAGTGATAGTTTAGATAAAGTTCCATAATATCTTGAGAAAGTACCTAGTGATTGAAATGCACGACAGATAGGCAGACAAGTATGACTGGACCGAAGGTGCAATATAAGCATGTTCACACACAAATTCGAAACACGTAGCATTTTTTACACAACAACGTATTTATTCAATAATATACGTGACGTCTGAATGCTCTGAGGATATTTATGTGGTTTCAGATACCGCCATCTCCTGCAGTGGTAATTCTGCTAGGACTATTGCCAAAGAGTTACATTTTCTCCACCCTCCTAAAGTTTCCGATGCAGACGTCTCTCTGTGTGGCTAAAATTAATTAAACCGAACACTAACCGGGAGGTGAAGTGGGGACTTACAGCATGTAGGGACAGCAGCACTCTGCAAGCAACCTTGTCCACGGTCTTGGTGTGCAGAAAGTTGCGTTTTGCTTGGCTGAAAGACATAATTTGCGTTTGGGTAAGTGGCTTTTAGGCAAGGTGACAAACCGTGTCAACATTAGCTGCATTACTCAGCGTAAAAAGGCACTACCTCTGTTAACTGAAATTTCATGCCGTGACGATCGGGTAATGGTTTATTTTGTGCGTGCCGTCCCTTCTCCTTCCATGAAGAAGCTTTCACGACTCAGAAATAGAGTAAATTCCCTTACGACAACGTAAAGTCGTGTGCGAGGTTCCTTTTCCTTTCGTTTCTTTCTCTCATTCCGCCTTCGTTTCTTCAATTTCATTCTCACGTTGTGTAGCTGTGAGTTTATGTTCCTTCCCTTCCTACCTGTGCGTTTTGTTCATCACTTTCTTCCTGGTTATATTTATTTTTCTTTCATATATATCTTCATACTGTTTATTTGCCACACCTCCTTTCTCTTGTGTTTTCTGTATTAACTATTTTCTTTTTAATTTTATATTTATTTCTCTTCTCATTCTCACACGCTTTTCTTCTCCATTTTGTCTTTGTTTCGTTGTTTAGTTCTTTCTATATTTCTGTGTTACGGTAGTCTGGATATTAGTTATTTTCTGTATTTCTGTGTTATTCCAGGTTGTTTGCTACCTCCGAATACATGTTATGTACCCTTTTCCCTTTTCCCTTTTCCCTTTGTATATCTGTGAGCTGCATAAGAATATCTATGTCTTTCTGCCAAGGTAGACTCTGCCAATTCTGTATATGTTTTTTGCCAGACGTCTCACATAGTCATGCACAGAAGCGGATGTGCTTTTGGCTACCGAGAATAAGGGAGACGGAGGGTTATACGGTGAGGTGAATTCAGTCAAAAACACAACTATAAAATATGGCTAAATGATGGTGTTTATTAGCAAGGAAAAACCACATGTTTCGGCCCATAGCGGCCATCTTCGCTTTCTGACAATTTTTTGCTAAAAGAGTTTTATATAATACGCCTAAACCGCGTGGTGATGTTGAGATCTCATCATCATTCTGCGTGCTATTGTTAAGCTAAATTGGTGGGATGTCAATGGATTTGTAGGTAGCTCGGTGTGGATGTGGAACCTGAAGATGGTCGCTATAGGCCGAAACATGTAGTTTTTCCTTGCTAATAAACACCATCATTTAGCCATATTTTATAGTTGTGTTTTTTGACTGAATTCACCTCACCATATAGTTTAAAC
>Ga0123355_10006839_pt1 | contig 16974 bp, 21 predicted proteins | sample TergutEmb28metaG_3_FD_89872 | JGI IMG/M metagenome (GOLD analysis project Ga0123355, IMG submission 89872) | Embiratermes neotenicus P1 segment gut microbial communities from Petit-Saut dam, French Guiana - Emb289 P1 | ecosystem: Host-associated > Arthropoda: Insects > Digestive system > Gut ...
AAAGGACACAAGTGCTGCAGTTGATATATGGTACAGGCCATATGTGCTACAGGCCATATGTGCTACAGGCCATATGTGCTACAGGCCACATGAGCTACAGGCCATTCGTGGTTCAGGCCATATCTGCTACAGGTATTGTGTGTTATAGGCCAAATGTGCTACAGTCCATACGTGCTACAGGTCACATGTGCTAGAGGCCATACGTGCTACAGGCCACGTGTGCTACAGGCCATATGTGGTACAGGTCATATGTGCTACAGGCCATATGTGCTAGAGGCCATATGTGATACAGTCTAAATATGCTACAGGCCATATGTGTTACGGACCATATTTGCTACAGGCCATATTTGCTACAGGCCACATGAGCTAGAGGCCAAATGTGCTACAGGCCACATGTGCTACAGGCCATATGAGTTATAGTCCATATGTGCCACAGGCCATATGTGCTATATGCCATATCTGCTACAAGCCAAAACTGCTACAAGCCACATGAGCTACAATACATATATGTAACAGGCCATATATGCTACAGTTCTTTTGTGCTACAGGCCATATATGCTACAGGCCTTATTTGCTAGATGTCATTTGTGCTAAAGGTCATATGTACTACAGGCCATAAGTGCTACAGGCCATATGTGCTACGGGCCATATATGCTACAGGCCATATGAGCTACAGGCCATACGTGCTAAAATGCATACATGCTGCAGGCCACATGAGCTAAAGTCCATATGTACTACAGGCCTTTTCTACAGGACTTATATGCAACAGGCAATATGTGTACAGGCCATATGTGCTACAGGTCATAAGTGCTACAGGCCATAAGTGCTACAGGCCATACATGCAACAGGCAACATGAGCTACAGGCCACATGAGATACAGGCCACATGAGATACAGGCCATATGTACTACAGGCCATATGTGCTACAGGCCGTATATGCTAAACGTCATATGTGCTAAAGGCCATATATGCTACAAGCCATATGTGCTACAGGCCATATGATCAAAAGGTCATATTTGCTAGAGGCCATATGTAATACAGGGCATATGGGATACAGGTTTCATATGCTACAGGCCGAGTGTGTTAAAGGCCATATGTGCTAGATGCCATATGTGCTACAGGCCATATATGCTTCAGGCCAAATTTGCTAAAGGCTATATGTGCTAGAGGCCACATGTACTACAGACCATATGTGCTACAGACCACATGTGCTTCAGGCCATATGTGTTAAGGCCAGATGTGCTACAGGCCATACTTGCTAATGGCCACATGTGCTACATGCCATATGTGCTACAGGCCACATGTTCTACAGGCCATATGTGGTACAGGCCATATGTGCTAAAGGCCATATGTGCTACAGGCCGTGTGTGCTACAGGCCATAATTGCTACAAACCATATTTGCTATAGGCCATATGTGCTACATGCCATATGTGCTACAGGCCATATGTGCTACAGGCCGTATGTGCTACAGGCAGTATGTGCTACAGGCCGTATGAGCTGCAGGCCATATGTGCTACAGGCCATATGTGCTACAGGACACATGTGCTACAGGCCACATTTGATACAGGACACATGTGTTACAGGCCATATGTGCTACACGCCATACATGCCTCAGGCCACATGTGCTACAGGCCATAAGTGCTACAGGCCACATGTGCTACAGGCCATATATGGTACAGGCCATATGTGCTACAGGCCATATGTGCTACAGGCCAAACGTGCTACAGGCCAAATGTGCTACAGGCCGTATGTGGTACAGACTATATGTGCTACAGGCCATACGTGGTACTTGCCATATGTGGTACAGGCCAAAAATGCTAAAGGCCACATGTGCTACAGGCCATATGTGGTTCAGGCCATATGTTCTACAGGCCAAATGTGCTACAGGCCAAATGTGCTACAGTCCAAATGTGCTACAGGCCATACGTGATACCGGCCACATATGCTACAGGCCATATTTACTAAAGGCCACATGTGCTACATGCCATAATTGGTACAGGTCATATGTGCTACAGGCCATATGTGGTACAGGCCATACGTGCTACAGGCCATATGTGGTACAGGCCATATGTGGTACAGGCCATATGTGGTACAGGCCATACGTGCTACAGGCCAAATGTGCTACAAGCCAAATTTTCTACAGGCCATATTTTGTACAGGCCATATGTGGTACATTCCATACGTGGTAAAGGGCATACGTGCTACAGGCCATATGTGTTCCAGGCCATTTGTGCTACAGGCCAACACGTGCTACAGGCCACATGTGCTACAGGCCATATATGCTACAGGCCACATGTGCTAAAGGCCATATGTGGTACAGGCCATATATGCTACAGGCCATATGTGCTACAGGCCATATGTGCTACAGGACATACGTGCTACAGGTCACGTGCTACAGGCCTTATGTAGTACATACCATATGTGCTACAGTCCATATGTGTTACAGGTCATTTATGGTACAGGCCATATTTGGTACAGGCCATACCTGCTATAAGACACATGTGCAACAAGCCATATGTGGTACAGGCCATATTTGCTGCAGGCCATATTTGCTACAGGCCATATGTGGTACAGGCCAAATGTGGTACAAGCCATATATGCTAAAACCCACATGCGCTACAGGCCATATGTGGTACAGGACATATGTGCTACAGGCCATAAGTGCTACAGGCCACTAGTGCTGAAGTTCATATATGGTACAGACCATATTTGCTACAGGCCGTATGTGCTACAGGCCATATGTGCTACAGGCCATATGTGCTACAGGCCATATGTGCTACAGGCCGCATGTGCTACAGGCCATTCGTGGTTCAGGACATATGTGCTACAGATCGTATATGTTACATGCCATATGTGCTACAGTCCAATCGTGCTAAAGGACACATGTGCTAGAGGCCATACGTGCTACAGGCCACATGTGCTACAGGCCATATATGGTACAGGTCATATGTGCTACAAGCAACATGTGCTACAAGCCACATGAGCTACAAGTCATATATGTAACAGGCCATATATGATACAGGTCTTATGTGCTACAGGCCATATATGCTAAAGTCTTTATTTGCTACACGTCATATGTGCTAAAGTTCATATGAACTACAGGCCATATGTGCTACAGGCCATATGTGCTACAGGCCATATATGCTACAGGCCATATGAGCTACAGTTCATACGTGCTAAAATGCATATATGCTTCAGGCCACATGAGCTAAAGTCCTTATGTATTACAGGCCTTTGGCTACAGGACTTATATACTACAGGCCATATGTGTAAAGGGCATATGTGCTACAGGCCATAAGTGCTACAGGCCAAAAGTGCAACAGGCTATACATGCAACAGGCAAAATGAGCTACAAGACACATGAGTTACAGGCCATATATACTACAGGCCATATGTTCTACAGGCCGTATATGCTAAACGTCATATGTGCTTAAGGCCATATATGCTACAAGCCATATGTGCTACAGGCCACATGATCAACAGGTCATAAGTGCTACAGGCCATATGTGCTTCGGGGCATATGGGATGCAGGTTATATATGCTACAGGCGGTATGTGTTAAAGGCCAAATGTGCTAGAGGCCATATGTGCTACAGACCATATGTGCTACAGGCCATATTTGCTACAGGCTATATGTGCTACAGGCCATATGTACTACACATGTGCTACAGACCACATGTGCTTCAGGCCATATGTGTTAAGGCCAGATGTGCAACAGGCCATACTTGCTGCAGGCCACATTTGCTACATGCCATATGTGCTACAGGCCACATGTTCGACAGGCCATATGTGGTACAGGCCATATGTGCTACAGGCTATACGTGCTACAAACCACATGTGCTAGAGGCGATATGTGGTACAGACCATATGTGCTTAAGTCCATATGTGGTACAGGCCATTTGTGGTACAGGCCATACTTGCTTCAGGCTACATGTGCTACAGGCCATATGTGGTTCAGGTCATATGTGCTACAGGCCAAATGTGCTACAGGCCATACGTGCTACACGACAAATATGCTATAGGCCATATGTGCTCTAGGCCGTGTGTGCTACAGTCCATATGTGCTACAGACCATATTTGATACAGGCCATATGTGCTACAGGCCATATGTGCTACAGGCCAAATGTGCTTCAGGCCATATGTGCTACAGACCGTATGTGCTACAGGATATATTTGCTACAGGCCATATGTGCTACAGGCCATATTTGCTACAGGCCATATGTACTACAGGCCACTTGTGCTACACGCCATATGTGCAACAGGCCACAGTTGTTACAGGCCATATGTGCTACAGGACACATGTGCTACAGGCCACATGTGCTACAGGCCATACATGCTACAGGCCACATGTGCTACATGCCGTAAATGGTTCAGGCCATATGTGCTACAGGCAAAATTTGCTACAGGCCACATGTGCTACAGGTCACATGTGCTCCAGGCCATACGTGATACAGGTCACATGTGCTACAGGCCATAAGTGCTACAGACCTCGTGCTACAGGCCACATGTTGTACAGGCCATACGTACTACAAACCACATGTGCTAGAGGCCATATGTGGTACAGACCATATGTGCTATAGGTCATATTTTGTACAGGCCATATGTCCTAGAGGCCATACTTGCTACAGGCCACATGTTCTACAGGCCATATTTGGTACAGGCCATATGTGGTACATTCAATGTGGTACAATCCTTACGTGCTCAGGCCGTATGTGTTTAAAGCCAATTGTGCTACAGGCCATACGTGCTACAGGCCACATGTCCTACAGGCCATATATGCTACAGGCCACATGTGCTACAGGCCGTTATGATGTACAGGCCATATGTGCTACAGACCATACGTGCTACAGGAAACGTGCTACAGGCCATATGTGATACAGATCATATGTGCTACAGGCCATATGTGCTACAGGTCATATAAGATACAGGCCATATATGGTACAGGCCATACCTGCTAAAAGCCACATTTGCTACAAGCCATATGTGGTACAGGCCATATGTGCTACAGGCCATATGTGGTACAGGGAATATGTGGTACAGGCCAAATGTGGTACAGGCCATATATGCTACAGGCCACATGTGACATAAGCCATATGTGGTACAGGCCATATGTGCTACAGGCCATATGTGCTACAGGCCACATTTGCTACAGTTCACATATGGTACAGCCCATATGTGCTACAGGCTATATGTGCTACAGGCCACATGTGCTACAGGCCCTTCGTGGTACAGGCCATATAAGCTACAGGTCTTATGTGTTACATGCCATATGTGCATCAGACCATACGGGCTACAGGACACAAGTGTTACAGACCATACGTGCTACAGGCCTCATGTGCTACAGGCCATATGTGCTACAGACAATATGTGCTACAGGCCATATGTGCTATAGGCCATATGTACTACAGGCCACATGTGCTACAGGCCATATGTGCTACGGACCATATTTGCTACAGGCCATATTTGGTACAGGCCATATTTGCTACATGCCATATATGCTAGAGACCAAATTTGCTACAGACAACATGTCCTAAATGCCATATGTGTTATAGTCCATATGTGCTACAGGCCATATTTACTACAGGCCATATGTGCTAAAAGCCACATGTGCTACAAGCCACATGAGATACAAGTCATAAATGTAACGGGCCATAGGTGCTACAGGACTTATGTGCTACAGGCCATATATGCTACAGGCCTTATTTGCAACATGTCATACGTGCTAAAGGTCATATGTACTACAGGCCACATGAGCTACAGGCCATATGTGCAACAGGCCATATATGCTACAGGCCATATTAGCTAAGGTTCATATGTGCTAAATTGCATATGTGCTGCAGGCCAAATGAGTTATAGTCCATATGTACTACAGGTCTTTGGCTACAGGACTTATATGCTACATGCCATATGTGTGCAGACCATACGTGCTACAGGCCATAAGTGCTAAAGACCATATATTCAACAGGCGACATGTGCTACAGGCCACATGAGCTACAGGCCATATGTGATAAAGGCCATATGTGCTACAGGCCGTATATGCTAAACGTCATATGTGCTAAAGGCCATATATGCTACAATCCATATGTGCTACAGGCCACATGATCTACAGGCCATAATTGCTACAGGCCATATGTGCTAAAGGCCTTATGTGCTACAAGCCATATATGCTACAAGCCATATGTGCTACAGGCCATATATGCTACATGCCATATGTGCTAAAAGACATATGTGCTACAGGGCATATGGGCTACAGTTCATATATGCTACCGGCCGTATATGTTAAATGCCATATATGCTAGAGTCCATATTTGCTACAGGCCATATGTTCTACAGTCCATATGTGCTACAGCCTAAATGTGCTACAGACCACATGTACTAAAGTTCATATGTGCTACGGACCACATGTGCTACAGTCCATATGTGCTATAGGCTAAACGTGCTACAGGCCTTACGTGCTACAGGCCACATGTGCTACATGCCATATGTGCTACATGCCATATGTGCTACAGGCCACATGTGCTACAGGCCATATGTGGTACAGGCCATATATGATACAGGCCATATGTGCTACAGGCCATATGTGTTACAGGCCATATGTGCTACAGGCCAAATTTGGTAAGACCATTTGTTCTTAATTCCATATATGGTAACGGCCATTTGTTGTACAGGCCATACTTGCTTCAGGCCACATGTGCTACGGGCCATATGTGGTACAGGCCATATGTGCTACAGGCCACATGTGCTACATGCCATACGTGCTACAGGCCACATGTGCTACAGACCATACGTGCTACAGGTCACATGTGCTACAAGCCATATGTGCTACAGACAACATTTGCTACAGGCCATACTTGCTACAGACCACATGTGCTAGAGACCATATGTGGTACAGGCTATATGTGCCACAGTCCATATGTGGTACAGGCCATATGTGGTACAGGCCATATGTGGTACAGGCCATACTTGCTAAAGGCCACATGTTATACAGGCCATATTTGGTACAGGCCACATGTGCTACAGGCCATATGTGGTACAGGCCATATGTGCTACAGGCCATACCTTCTACAGGCCACATGTGCTACAGGCCATATGTTGTACAGTCCATATGTGGTTCAGCCCATATGTGCTACAGGCCAAATGTGCTACAGGCCACATGTGCTACAGGCCACACTTGCTAAAGGCCACATGTGCTAAAGACCATACGTGCTACAGGTCACATGTGCTACAGGCCATATGTGCTACAGACAAAATTTTCTACAGGCCATACGTGCTACAGACCACATGTGCTAGAGACCATATGTGGTACAGACTATATGTGCCACAGGCCATATGTTGTACAGACCATATGTGGTACAGGCCATATGTGGTACAGGCCATACTTGCTAAAGGCCACATGTACTACAGGCCATATTTGGTACAGGCCATATGTGGTATATTCCATATGTGGTACAAGCCATATGTGTTCCAGGCCAATTGTGCTACAGGCCATACGTGCTACAGGCTACATTTGCTACAGGCAATATGTGGTACAGGCCACATATGCTACAGGCCATATGTGCTACAGGCCATATGTGCTACAGACCATACGTGCTACAGGCCACGTGCTACATGCCATATGTGATACAGATCCTATGTGATACAGGCCAAATTTGCTTCAGGTCATATATGGTACAGGCCATATTTTGTACAGGCCATACGTGCTACAAGCCACATGTGCTACAAGCCATATGTGGTACAGGCCATATGTGCTACAGGCCATACGTGCTACAAGCCATATGTGGTAGAGTCCAAATGTGGTACAGGCCATATATGCTACAGGCCACATGTGCTACAGGCCATATGTGTTATAGGCTATATGTGCTACAGGCCATATGTGCTACAGGCCACATGTGCTACAGTTCATATGTGGTAAAGGCCATATTTTCTACAGGCAACATGTTCTACAGGCCATTAGTTGTACAGGCCATATGTGCTACAAGTCTTATGTGTTACAGGCCATATGTTCTACAGGCCATACGTGCTACAGGACACATGTGCTACAGACCATACGTGCTACAGGCCACATTTGCTACAGCCCATAAATGGTATATGTCATATGTGCTACAGGCCATATGTGCTAGAGCCCCTATTTGCTACAGGCCACATGTGCTACAGGCCATATGTGCCATAGTCCATATGTGCTACGGGCCATATGTGCTACAGTCCATATGTGCTACAAGCCACATGTGCTACAATCCACATGAGCTACAAGTCATATATGTAACAGGATATATGTGGTACAGGACTTATGTGCTACAGGCCATATATGCTACAGGCCTTATTTGATACAGGTCATATGTGCCACAGTTCATTAGTGCTACAGGCCATATGTGTTACATTCCATTTGTGCTACAGGCCATATTTAATACAGGCCATATGAGCTACAGGCCATATATGCTAAAATACATATGTGCTGCAGTCCACATTAGCTAAAGTCCATATGTACTACAGGCCTTGGCTACAGGACTTATATGCTACAGGCCATATGTGTACAGACCATATGTGCTACAGGCCATAAGTGCTACAGGCCATACATGCAACAGGCGACATGAGCTACATACCACATGATCTACAGACCATATAAGCTACAGGCCATATGTGCTACAGGCCGTATATGCTAAACGTCATATGTGCTAAATGCCATATATGCTACAAGCCATATGTGCTACAGACCACATGATCTACAGGCCATATATCCTACAAGCCATATGTAGTAGAGGCCATATGTGCTACAGGCCATATGTGCTACAGGCCAAATGTGCTACAGGGCATATGGGTTACAGGTCATATATGCTACAGGCCGTATGTGTTAAAGGCCATATGTGCTAGAGGCCAAATGTGCTACAGGCCATATTTGCTACAGGCCATACGTGCTACAGTCCATATGTACTACAGTCCATATGTGCTACAAGCCACATGTGCTACAGGCCATATGTTGTACAGGCCATATGTGCTACAGGCCATATGTGCTACAGGACAATTGTGCTAGACGCCATATGTGGTACATACCATATGTGCTACAGTCCATATTTTTACAGGCCATATGTGGTACAGGCCATACGTGCTATAGTCCATATGTGTTAGAGGCCATATTTGATACAGGCCATACGTGCTACAGGCCACATGTGTTGCAGGCCATATGTGCTAAAGGCCACTTGTGCTACAGGCCATATTTGGTACAGGCCATATGTGCTACAGGCGATATGTGCTACATGCCATACGTGCTACAGGCCACATTTGCTACAGGCCATATTTTTTACAGACCATGTGTGCTACAGGCCATATGTGCTACAGGCCGTATGTGGTACAGGTCATATGTGGTACAGGTCATACATGCTACAAGCCACATGTGCTACAGGCCATATGTGGTACATGCTATATGTGCTACAGGCCATATGTGGTACAGGCCAAATGTGGTACAGGCCATATGTGCTACAGACCATACGTGCTACAGGCCATATGTGCTACAGACCATGTGTGGTACGGACCATGTGTGCTACAGCTCACATGTGCTACAGGCCATATATGGTACAGGCCATATGTGGTACAGGCCATATGTGGTACAGGCCATACGTGCTACAAGCCACATGTGTAACAGGCCATTTGTGCTACAGGCCATGCGTGCTACAGGCCACATGTGCTACAGGCCATATGTTGTAACATCATGTGTGCTACAGGCTAAATGTGCTACAGGCCATATGTGGTACAGCACCTATATGGTACAGGCCATACGTGCTACAAGCCACATGTGCAACAGGCCATATGTGGTTCAGGCCATATGTGCTACAGGCCATTTGTGGTACAGGCCATATGTGCTACAGGCCATATGTGCTACAGGCCATATGTGCTACAGGCCACATTTGCTATAGGCCATATGTGGTACAGGCCATATGTGCTACAGGTCTTATTTGTTACAGGCCATATGTGCTACAGGCCATACGTGCTACAGGCCACTTGTGCTACAGGCCATACCTGCTAAATTCCACGTGTGCTACAATCCATATATGGTACAGGTCATATGTGCTACAGGCCATATTTTCTACACGCCACATGTGCTAGATTCCATATGTGCTACGGGCTACATGTGCTACAGTCCATATTTGCTACAGGCCATATATGCTACAGGCCATATTTTCTACAGGCCACATTTGATAGGATCGATATTTGCTACAGGCTACATGTGCTACAGGCCATATTTGCTACAGGCCATATACGCTACAGGCCATATATGCTACAGGCCATATTTGCTTCAGGCCACGAATATGCTAGAGTCCATATTTGCTACAGGCTACATGTGCTACATTCCATATGTGCTCTAGTCCATATATGCTACAGTCCATATCTGCTACAGGCCATATGTGCTACATTCCATATGTATTTCAGGCCATATGTGCTACAGGCCACATGAGCTACAGGTCATATATGTAACAAGCCAAATGGGCTACAGGACGTATTTGCTACAGGCCATATGTGTAACATGCCTAATTTGCTACAGGTCACATATGTTACAGGCCATATGTTCTACAGGCCATATGTGTTACAGGCCATATATGCTACAGGCCATATGAGGTACCGGCTATATGTGCTAAAAGCCGTATGTGCTGCAGGCTACATGAGCTAAAGTCCATATGTGCTACAGGCCTTTGTGGTACAGGACCTATATGCTACAGGCTATATGTGTGTAGGCCATATGTGCTACAGGCCATAAGTGATACAGTCCATACATGAACAGGCCACATGAGCTACAGGCCACATGAGCTACAGGCTACATGAGCTACAGTCCTTATGTGCTACAGGCCATATGTACTACAGTCCGTATATGCTATACGTCATATGTGCTAAAGGCCATATATGCTACAAGCCATATGTGCTACCGGCCACATGAGCTACAGACCGTATTTGCTATAGGCCATATGTGCTACTGGCCGTATATGCTATGGGCCATATGTGCTAAAGGCCATACCTGCTACAGGCCATACATGCTACAGGCCACTTGAGCTACAGGCCATATATGCTACAGGCCATATGTGCTACAGTCCGTGTATGCTATTGTCCATATGTGCTACAGGCCATATATGCTACAGGCCATATATGCTACAGGCCACATGAACTACAAGCCATATTTGTTACAAGCCATATGTGCTAAAGTTCATACTCTCTACAGGCCATATTTGCTACAGGCCATATGTGCTACAGGCCATATATGCTACAGGCCATATATGCTACAGGCCATATGTGCATATATTACAAGTTTATATCTTACTATTTACAACACTGCATATCGTTTTCAATTGTTCAAGAAACTGAAGCGGATTTCAGAGAGCAAGTCGGATTTGTGAAAAAGAAACAGTTTCGCCGTAACAGTGTTTTGTTCAATTGTGTGTGTTTGTGTTTGTGTTTGTGTTCTACAGGCCTGTGCTAGAACAGAGACTGAATGAGATATTTTGTATGAAGTCAGAGGGAGTAGCTGGAGGACGAACAATACTGCACAGTGAGCAGCTGCATGATTTGTACTAGTGAGTGAAAGTTGGTGGGAGATGAACTGAAAGACAATTGTACAGATGGGCAAGAGAAACGGATTGGAGGAACTGATAATACACAGATAATTTTGTTTCGAAACCCTGAGTGTAAGAGGCAAATTGGTGGACCTAGTGTTAGAAGAAATGTTAGAGATTTTGTGAAAAACTGGACATAAAGTGTTACAATTTCATTTGCCTTCCGCACGGTAAAATACAATTTCTTTCTTCGCTATACAAGATCTGCTGATAGAACAAGCAATTCAATGAGGTTTAAGATTCTTTAATGATCTGCAATAGTATACCGAATAGAATGACGTCTATTGAACGTCACTTCCTTCGTACAATTTTTAGGGTTTTGAGTTTTATAATGTCGTGCTAACAGTCTTCGTGACAAATGTGGAGACTTTCGAAACACAAGTAGGTGTTGAGTTTGTGACTGTATTTCAGTACATGTATAAATAATTGAACATGACACGACGGAATAAATCAAGATATATAGAACTATAATTTTGCCGGTAGTTTCGTATGGGTGTGTAACTTGGTCGCTGCCATAGAGAGAGGAAAGAAATCTAAGGGTGTTTGAGAACATGGTGTTGAGGTGAATATTTGTACCTAGGAGGGACGAGGTAACAGGTGAATGGAGGCGATTGCAAAACGAAGAGCTAAATGATCTCTATACCTCACACAACTTTGTGCAGGTGATAAAATAGAGAAGAATGAGATGGACGGGTCGTGTGGCACACAAGGATGAGGAGAGAGAGGTGCATAGGATCTTGGTTGGAAATCGGAGGGAAGTTGACCACTGGGGAGACCTAGGCGTAGATGTGTGAATAATATTAGGATGGATCTCCAGGAGGTGGAAAGGGAGTATATGGCCTGGATTGGCCTGGCCCAGGATAGAGAGAGTTGGCGGACGCTTGGGAGTGCGGTAATGAACCTTCGGGTTCCGTGAAATGCGGGGAATTTCTTGACTAGCTGCAAGCCAGTTAGCTTCTCAAGAAGGACTCTGCAACATGGAGTAAGTAAGTACGACGGCTTAAATATAGATTTGGCTTTTTGAAACACAGCTGCAATATCTTAAGACTGATCGAACACGTTAGACAGACGGTGGCGTGAAAAGGCAGTGGCTTGAAAGAAATCTAAAATGGATATTGAACATTTTGTGCCGGAATTATTTTTTTAATTTTAGCAAACCCTGTAAATTTAATGTGAATAATACAGGAACAAAATACGTTAGAAATATGAAACAAACTGCATTTTGAAAAGGTCGAAACGGAGAGTATATACCATGTTTAAAATATTCAGTAACTACCTTTGTTCAATAAATATATAAAATGCAACATTTAGAGGTTAGCGTTGCGGTACGGCCACTATAGTCGCCGTTAGGCTTCAAAAGCTTAAAGTTTAGTAGCGAAAGGTAAAGGGAAGTTGCTAGAAGAATCTAGAATATAACTGACATATTGAGACCAAATACTGATGAAAGTAACAACCGTTGTTTGTTAATTTAGTTACACATATATTTTGTTTATAACGGCTTCGGTGGTCTAGGAGTAGCGTGCTGGCTTTTAGTACCCACGTTTGCGGGTTCAATACCTGTCGAAGCAGTCGGAGGGGAAGTAAAGCCGTCGGTCCCATGTCGTAGATTTGCGCCATGTAAATTATCCCTAAATTTACGTGGAAGCCGGAATTTACGCAAAATTACTACCGGACATTTTTCTCACCCACAGTTCCACATTTCGCTGCTAGGATCTCTCGCGTCTTTTCGGACGGAGACGCCTGGCGGCTAAAGTGGGAACGTTTAAGGTGGGGAAAGCAATGGCCAACTACCCCCAAGATCTTGCCAAGGATGCAGTGTGCCAGAGGCACACCGTTCACATGACTGGGCTCTGGTTCCTGCCAAGCTGGGCTTTCAAAGCTGAATTCTAATGAATAAATAATTTGTTTGCACTAAGGCCCGAAAATAGATGGGGAGGAAGTTCGTTTAAATATTACAAACAAAAACACACTTCGCTATTATTCCAGTGTGTTTTCCATAGAACTGCTGAACATTAAATTCTCTTCAGATATCATTCCGTGGTGACGTAACCACAGTGAGAACGATTCGAATTGCGTGTTTTTAATCGTTGTAAGATTATAGGAAAAATTATTATCTCACAGGACATACAAAAGAGAACAAAAGCGCGATTTTGACACAACTGAAATGTTGAAAGGCAGGTAGAAAAAGTGAGAACTGAGTTGGGGATTTTGGCTTGAGAGAAATGTGAAATGGATATTGAAAGTTGAGAGCGGAATGTAGCGGGAAGCTGCTACCATTTTTGAGATTAGTACTGGCAATTTGAGGGTAAATATGGGTTAAGTACCAAACGTTGCTTGCTACAGTATTTGCATGCACCAAAACCCGTAAATTAGATAGGAATAAAATCCTTTAATATTATCAATAATAACAAATTTCGCTAATATTCCGGTGTGTTCTCAACAGATTTGCTAAACATTAAAGTATCTTCAGATATCACTCCATGCTGACCGCTGTATAATTATCAGAATTCGCTACAGTTTATTGCCTCCACCTTCACAGTTCAAGCACTCCAACACTTCAAGCTGTAAGCAATTCACCCCAAATACCAAAAGACACTAACCGTCACCAACAGCGCTGTACCAGTCTGCACTGCATCCAGCCTTCTCTTTACCGTACATCTCAGTTCCAGACACTGGCACAGCCTTCAACTTATGCTGTTCATTTAACTTCAAACCTAACAACAACGGAAACTTTTTACTGTGCATCATCACCTGGGCACTAGACACAGGTAATTAGTTAGGCTCACGCCCCGGACGTTTTACCTCCAGTTAAGAAGCCTAATACATACTCGCCAGAAAGTTGTGTGGCACCCAAAGCCAGTCCGGAAGTTTTGGGGACATAGAAAACTCTCACAATTTCCGGAAATCGATATCTACGATCGTTCAGCCCACTGCCTCGTCCGTAGACCGACTGCGCGATTTTCTTCGAGAAATCTCATGTTGAGAAGTTTAGTAACTTACTGAAATATGGTTATGGCGATCATTCCTGCAGGTTTAACTGCCCCCACTTTGCCAGCTTTGGGTCTTGTATATTCTCTTTCTTCATACGTGGTGTCAGTAATTTGTCAGTAGTGAATCAATTATAGATGGAATATCAGTCCGGAGTCAATTATAGATCACAGAGACCTTGTTAGATTCCTTAATAGTGTTCTTATGTTTATTGGAACGTGCATCATCTTGATAGTTGAGTAAAGAGAGACCAACTTGATGCCACTTGTTTTATAATTACTTTATTCAATGCTCAACATGTTTCGGACCTTAATAAATCCATCCTCAGAAACTTGCAACTAATTCGTAGAGTTACTTCATGGGTTGTATCTGTAAGAAGTATATACTATATACTATATTCAATCCCTCCTCCAAGAAAGAAGGCTCATTCCGGAGCAGAGCCCAGGAGAAACGAAAGCCCTGTTCCAAACGGTCATTAACCCCCAACACCCGCATTCCACATGAGCAGGCAGTAGTGCCTCAGACTGCATACAGATACCACTCACCATAGCCACATTGCAACGGAACACTAACACACATCGATCCAGGTATGTGGAAGTGCAGATACAATACTCAGGAGACATTATCACAACACGCTACACAAAACACTCAATCAACTTAAGACGCCACGGCAGCCAATATTTGCGAAACACACTCTCTAATACAGCCACACGCATTAAGAGCAACAACGCCCTAATAATTAGCGCGCCAACACAATACCTCTATACTTCTTACAGATACAACCCATGAAGTAACTTTACGAATTAGACGCAAGCTCCTGAGGACGGATGTACTAACGTCCGAAACATGTTGAGCACTGAATAAAGTAATAATAAAACAAGTGGCATCAAGTTGGTCTCTCTTTACTCAATAATGTTCCTAATTTTGTCCTTCCTGGAAACTCGAGCTAAGCTTCGCCAAAGTCCATTTCTTTGGAATTCAGTTTTGCTACCATTTTAGCTTTTAAACACCCTATTTCTGCTGCATATGATATTGTACTTTTAACTATTGCATGAAAAGGGTGAGTCTTTGTTTTGAGGGTTCCATCACAAAATGCTATTTAGTTCCGTTTTAGCTGCTCGTCCTCTATTAATTCTCCCATTTATTTGTGGCTCGTGATTTCCATCTTTGGTTATTCTTACTCCCAAATAAGTATATTCATTTACATGACTTACTATCCCCTTCCCGATTTCTAGTTGAAAATCTCTCGATCTGTCTCCTATGGCCACATATTTAGTTTAATTGACATGTAGTTTTACGCCCCACAATTCATACTCATCTATTAATTTCCTTGTCATGTATTCTAAATCCCCATAATCTTGTGCATTTAATAATTGATCATCTGCAAATAGCATTGAATATATTGCCGTATCCTGAATCTCCAATCCCATCTTTGCACTTCTTTCTGCCAATTTTCTAAAGCATTTTCAATATATATGTTAAATAAAGTGAGTGATAAACTGCACCCTTGTCTTAGTCCTTTTGTTATATAGTATCCTGAAGAAAGTTGTTTCGCAATTATAGTTTTGGAAACAAAGTTTTCATACAATCTCTTTATTGCCTTAATGATACCGTTCCTAGCATTCCAGTGTTCTAACGCTTTCCACATGTTTTCCAGTGGCACACAGCCATATGCTATCTATACAATCTACAAATAATAAGTGTAGTGGAAGTTTAACAGCCATCTTTTTCTATGAGTTGAATTAAACAAAATATATGGTCAACTGTAGATCGACCAGCCCTAAATCCTGCTTGTTCTTCTGTTTCTATCCGAAAAAATTCCTGTTCCAAAAAATATTTTATAATTTTTCCATATAATCCACTAAAAATATTCAATACTGTAATTCCGATGTAGTTTTCATATTCGTCCTTCTTTCCTTTCTTATGAAAAACTGAAATATGTCCTATTTTCAAACCATTGGGAATTTTGTCACCATTTAAGCATCGTTCAAAAATTTGTCTCAATAACTCATATAAACTCTCAGTTCATAATTTTAGTAATTCTGCAAATACTCCTCAAACTCCACATGATTTATTAATTCTTAAAGAATTTTTGTCATTTTAAATATTTCTGTATCTAGATTAAATTTATCCATTCCTATTTCATACGAACCAAATTTAAATTCTTGTTTTCTCACGTAGCGTTCCTTATTTTCTGTTAAAAGTCCTTTAAAATAGGTTTCCTATTTAGCAATAAGTATGGTGTTAAAGCGTTGTCTTCCATTTTAATTTTTCCTTAAATTCTTCAGTATTCTCCATGCATCTGTTCTTCGTTTACCACCCAAGTAGCTTTCTACTGTAGAACATGCCTTTTCCCAGCTTTTGTTTTTCTCATCTTTTACCATTATTCTAAT
>Ga0123355_10006840_pt1 | contig 16974 bp, 18 predicted proteins | sample TergutEmb28metaG_3_FD_89872 | JGI IMG/M metagenome (GOLD analysis project Ga0123355, IMG submission 89872) | Embiratermes neotenicus P1 segment gut microbial communities from Petit-Saut dam, French Guiana - Emb289 P1 | ecosystem: Host-associated > Arthropoda: Insects > Digestive system > Gut ...
ACTTTCGCAGGAAATACACAAGTAACCAAAATTGAGCCGTATACATTCGCGAACGCAAATTCTCTAACTTCAATAACTTTGCCTGAAGGTATCGAAACTATCAGCGATTACGCGTTCGGAGCTATACCAAACGGCGGGCAAGGTCCTGTTTGGCCGGCAATGGCATTGCAAAACATAACTCTACCCTCAACCGTGACTTATGTTAGCAATGTCGCATTCGTTGAATCAAACAATTTGCAATCTATAACAGTTGTTGACGGCTTTGGACTTCAAGCATACTCAAGCATTGACGGCGTATTGTTCAGAGGAGATACGTTAGTTCGTTATCCGTCGAACCGAGCGGGAGCTAATTATGTTGTTCCAAGCCACATTACAGCCATCGCGCCATACGCATTCCGCAATGTGGCGCAGCTTAGAACAATAGATTTGGGCAATGTTCAAACAATCGGCGATTTCGCATTCTCATGGATGAATAGCAGAATTGATGGCGGCTCACAAGATTGGAGCCCATTAGTGACTTATGCCGGAGCAGACAGAGGATTGACAAGCATTACTATTCCGAATACCGTTACAACAATCGGCAGAAATGCTTTCCAAAATTCTTCTGCCTTGACGAGTGTAATATTTGAAAGCGGATCCGGAACAATAGACGTCGGACCTTACGCTTTTGATAATTCGCGCCGTATTACAACCATTAACCTTGGCAACAGAGTTACACGTATAAGTGATTATATGTTTAGAAACGCTCATCTTGTAACAAGTATAACGTTCCCTGAAAACGTTGAGTTTATCGGAAATTTTGCATTCGGTTTCCAACCTATGGGAATTCAGCCTAATAGCGATATAGGCGGAGACACTGGCGCGCCGTCAGGAGCGCCTGCGATTATTCTTCCTGCGGAAGACCTTTATATGTCACTTAGCGGTGTGTTCGCTTTTGATAATAATGTTCAAATTTCCGCTTCTGCGTTTTGGAGAGCACCGAATGTTAGAATAGCAAATATTGATGAAATGGTTATTATTATTGATCCCGGCACTGCATCGTATGTTGATAACATTGTAAGAATAGATGTTTCGGCAACACGTGAAATTGGAAACAGAGTTCTTCATGCGGCGATTTTTGATACTTCAAACCGAATGCTGTATCATAGAATTATCAGTCCGTCAAGTATTGACGATGGTGATGATTTCCCCGGAATTGAATTCCCGGCGTTTGAGAACGTCAGATATGTACGCGTATTCCTTTGGAATAACTTTGCATCTCTCAGACACGATGCCGATATGGATTATTTCGTTTTTTCCAATTAAAATAAACATAAAAAAACTGATAGAGTGTTTAATCACTCTATCAGTTTTTTAATTTAAAGTTCTAATTATAACGGTTCAATTACCGACATAACCATTCGATTTACATCAAAATGTTCGTTAAAGAATTTGTTGATTTCTTCATCGGTGATTTTATCATATGCCGAAAGCGTTGAAAACACATCAATATCATCGAAAATATTTCTCATAAAGTTGTTACCAATACCCTCAATGCTGTTAAAACGCCGTAAAAATCCGCCTTTAAACATCTTTTTAACTCTTGCAATATCAGCGGAATTAAATCCGGTTTGTTTAATTTTTGCAACATGGGCGGCAACAGCGTCTTTCACCGCTTGCGGATCACGGCTTTCGCCGCCCAGTGCGGTGAATCCGTAATACTTTTCAAAGTTCACTTCGTGTCCAAAACTGTCGTCAACCAAACCTTGCTCATAAAGTTTGGTATAAAGCTCCGAACTTTTGCCGCAAAATGCTTCCAACGAAATTTTTGCAAGTAATTTTCGTTTCAGCAGTCTTTCACCGCCGTCAGGGTTTCCGGCATTGTAAGAGATGTCAGTGTCTTTGAAACCAAGATAAAACATAGGCGCTGAAACTGCTAGCTTTTGTGTTATATCTCCGGAAACATCCAACGGTTCATCCGGATAAATTCGTTCAATTTCAGTGCCGCGAGCTCGAACATGTTTATCAACAAGCTCAGCAGCTTTTACTTCATCAATGTCACCAACGAGGAACAAAAGCATATTTTCCGGCGTGTAGAACACATCATAACATTTATTGAGAATTTCCGGTGTGATTTGTGAAATGCTTTCAACCGTTCCGGTTATGTCATATCTTACCGGGAATTTTTGATAAAGACCACGAAGGAGGTTGAAGTAAACACGCCAATTCGGGTCATCATCATACATTCGAATTTCCTGAGCAATAATTCCTTGTTCTTTTGCTACATTTTCATCTGTAAAATGCGGTTTTCCTACAAAATCGAGCAACAGCTCGAGATTTACATAAAATTCATCGGTGCAGGAAAATAGATAAGCTGTAACGTCAAATGATGTAAAAGCGTTTGCGTTCGCGCCGGTAATGGAAAATTGGTCAAACGCGTTTGTTCCGTCCGCTTGCTCAAACAATTTATGCTCCAAAAAGTGAGCAATTCCATCGGGAACAGTGGTCGCTTCGTTATCGCCTACTGCTTTAAAGCAATTGTCGATTGAACCGTATTTTGTCGCATAAACAGCGTAATATTTAGAAAAACCTGATTTTGGAAGGATGTAAACATCCAAACCGCTTGAATGTTTAGCATGTAATAATTTTTCGCCAAGGTTTGAATGCTTTGTGGTTTGAAATATCATTACGCGTCACCTCCGTCAAATTTACCGTTTAACAAAAATATTGTGTCCAATTTAATTTTTTTCGCGGCAGCGATAATTTCATCTTTTGTAACCTTATTGATATTTGAGATAAATTCATCAATTGTAAGCGACTGTTTGAGCAAACTTTGGCTCAACGTATAATCTTCCATAACAAAAAGGCTGTCTTTCATTGATTCTAACCCGCCTGCAACATATTTTTTTGCCGCGTCCAAATCGCTGTCAGAAAAATCACCGTTTTGCATTTCGGTTAAATGTTTTAAAATTTCTACTTTTGTTAATTCAAACTTATCAGGAGCGATTCCGGCGGAAACGGTCATAATTCCTTTTAACCGATCAACTCTTGAACCGATAGAATAACAAAGCGACAGCTTTTCGCGGACATTTAGGAATAGTTTTGAAAACGGCCCGCCGCCAAAAATCGAACTAAACAATAGAAGTGGAAAATATTCGCTTGCAGTGGGGCAACATTCGCAAGTGAATCCCATATTTAGCTTGCTTTGGTTGATATTCATATCTTCGCTTACAAATTTATAATCAAGTTCTTTTGGAGTTGCAATTTCAGTTTTGACAGCTTCTCGCATTCGATTTGATATTTCGTTTGTGAAAACTGATTTAAACTGTTCAAATGCTTGCGTTTGGTCGAATTCGCCACTGAAAAACACATCGACTTGGCAGTTGGTAATAATATCTTTGTAAAATTCATATAAATTTTTACCGTCAATCGCGGGTAAATCTTCAATAAAACCATATTCAGGAATTCCGTATGAGTCGCCGTCGAACATAATTTCCATACAACGATGGGAAGCATATTCTTTTTTATCGTTTATAATTCCTTCGATAAATCTTGCAAGATTATCCTTTTCTTGGGTTACATAATCATGTGAAAACCCGCCGTCTTTAATAATTGGGAAAAATAACACTTGTTGTAAAAGTTCCATTATTTGATGTGTAATATCTTCGCCGATATATTTGGCATTCGCGAATTCAATTGCGCCGAAAAGAACGGCATTGTCCCCTTTTCGCCGTAAATCACATGAAAAATTTGCGCCGAATAACTCTTCGGTGCGCTTAAAAAGGTCGGCAAAAGTCGGAAATTGCTCAGAACCTCGCTCCAAAATTGAGGGAATAAGCGCAAGTTTTGTCACTGTTTCACGTTTAATTGGAACGTGAATATAAATGCTTAGCAAATTCGTTTTGAATTTGGAACTTGGTAACACGTGAAAATTAAAATTTTCCGCAAGAATCTGTTTGTTTATCATATGTTATCTCCGTTTCATTGATATTGCATTGTCAAGGCGTCAAAATGCCGCTAATACATAGTATAGGTAATTTTTGCAATATTATTTATACGTTTTCGCATCGTTCGCGTATAATTTCAACAAAACGTCGAACTTTTTCCGGATTATTGTGAACGGTATAAACATCACGCTGTGTAAATTCAATCGCGCAACCTTTTGCCGCTTTTAACGTTTTGTCAATATGTTCGGTAACTGCGTCTTCATCCAGCTTAACATCAACGCCAAGGAAATTCGGTGACGGTTTGCGGTGATAAACAATATTTTTACCGCGCAATCGCTCGCCCATTTTTTCTTCATCACACCATGGCGAAATTGATAGTTTACGCATATTTGAAAGTTTACTCAAATATTTATCAAATATCGCGTCAACAGGTTCGCAGCAACCGTAAGATAGCAATCCGTAATGTTTTGCTATCTTTTCGTAACACGGGAAAATAAATTCGCCGAACATATCGGGGGACACGTTTACTGTTTCTTGCGAATCTAAAAAGCCCCAAACATCGTTGGTTGTTTTCACATTTTCGCTCGGAAGCTCGTCGGTGTAGGCCCAACTTCCTTGGGCAACGTATTCGCCGTCAACTGTCGGTAAAATCAAGTCGTTTTCTTTCAGCCAGTCAAAATATCCGATATATTCGTCCGCGATTTTGTCCATCATCGCTTTAAATTCGTCAGGATAATCGTACATCGCGAACAGCATATTTTCCATTCCCATAAAATGTACAAGTTTTTGTGTCGGTACGGCATAAAAAGAATTTCCCTCAATTTTAGCGGGCAAAATGTCGCCGAATACCTCGTTGAGATTATCAATGTCCGCCAAAGTTGCCGGCTTATTTACATGGTATGTTGATTTTTGCTCGAACTTATGAAAATCAGCTTTTAAATCGGTTATTTGATGCACGAATTGATGTCCTAATCCGCCTGTTTGTTCAACTTCAACGTCTAAATCGAACAGTTTTATGCTTGGATTATAGGATATGGGGAAATAATCCTTTACAACCGAATCGTCGCCGAAAATGGTATGGTTTACAAGGTTTTGATGTAATCTCCATTCGAAATTCCGTGCCGAGTCGCCCTTGCATTTCATAAGCGATGGAATAATATCGTTCATAAAAGTCCACAGTTCAATGTGAATCATTGGGCGTGAACCGTTTTTGCAGGTGTTGTGCGCGAGCCAGTCGCGTTTGAGTTGCTGCGTTTTTTCCGATTTCGCGATTTCGATTTGCGTTTTCGCAAGATCGCGAATAATTTGTAAATCTTTTTTTGAAATGTTCTCCATAATTTTTCCTCCTTTTTGTATATGAAAATTAATTAATTTAGCCTTTGTCTAACAGTCTCGAATAATAATATCGCGCACGCTGCTCCGGCATTGAGTGATTGAACTTCGCCAAGCATCGGGATTTTTACAAGGAAGTCGCATTTTTCCCGCGACAGTCGACTAATTCCTTTATCTTCGCTTCCGATAACTATTGCGATTGGGCCTTTTAAATCAACATCATACGGTGTTTGTGATGCCGACAAATCGGTTCCGACAATCCAAACGCCTGCTTTTTTTAACCGTTCAATGGTTTGAGAAATATTCGCGACTTTTGCGACTGCGGTATGCATTACTGCGCCGCTTGACGTTTTTGCAACTGTTGCATTAAGTGTTGCACTACGGTTTTTGGGAATTATTACTCCATGAGCGCCCGCTGCGTTTGCGGAACGGATAACACTTCCGAGATTGTGCGGATCTGTTAAGTTTTCTACAAGAACAATAAATGGCGGCTCACCTTTTTGGTGAGCGATTTCCAAAATGTCATCCACTTCAACATATTTACGTGCAGCAATAAGCGCAACAATCCCTTGGTGCGAACCGTTTCCGGTAATTTCATCAAGCTTGCGTTTGTGAACGAATTGGAATTGGATATTTTTTTCCCGAGCAAGTGATGTGATTTTAGAAGCAGATTGAATTCCGTCTTGCAAAAATATTTTATCAATCGCAACGTTGGCTGAAAGTGCTTCCGACACAGGGTTGCGACCGTAAATTAAGTTTTCATTCATAAAATTATCTCCTTTTTTTAAATTATAACATAAAATTTTCAATTTGTATATTGAATTTCCAAAATTTTTATGTTAAAATTAGAATTAATAAGTTTAATATACAAAAGGGAGGAGAAGTTACCGATGAGCAATATTCCGAAGTACAAAAGAATTATGTTGAAAATAAGTGGTGAAGCACTTGCGGGTGACAATGGTTTCGGGCTGGATTTTACAGTGATTGATGGAATTATTGATACCGTTGCCGAATGTGTGAATATGGGGGTTGAGGTTGCAATTGTTGTTGGTGGCGGAAATTTCTGGCGAGGACGCCAAGGCGGAACTATGGATAGAAGCCGCGCCGACCATATGGGAATGTTGGCAACCGTTATAAATTCATTAGCGTTGCTTGATGCAGTTGAGTCGCGTGGCATTGAAGCTCGGGTTCAAACCGCAATTGAAATGCGTCAGATTGCCGAACCGTATATTCGCCTAAAAGCTCACAGTCATTTGAGCAAAGGAAAAGTTGTTATTTTTGCTTGCGGAACCGGAAATCCATTTTTCTCAACCGATACCGCGGCGGCGCTTCGCGCGGCGGAAATTGATGCGGAAGTTATATTGCTTGCGAAAAAGGTTGACGGCGTTTATGATTCAGATCCGAATATTAATCCGAATGCGGTTAAATTTGATAATTTGTCATACATTGATGTGCTTAATCAACGGCTCGGAGTTATGGATTCCACAGCAACATCGCTTTGTATGGATAATAATATTCCAATTATGGTATTTGGACTGAATGAACCTAATAATATTTTGCGAGTTGTAATGGGTGAAGAAATAGGAACTGTGGTTAAATAAAGGAGATAATTTTATGAAAAAGTCAGTAGCTATTATAATAATAGTTGTTTTGTTGGTGGGATTAGGTTTGGCACTTTGGTTGTTTGGTTGTTTCGGTGCGAATCAAATAGAAGTTGGAGATGTAACGGAATTCGGCGGTATTCAATGGCGTGTACTTGATGTACAAGATAACAGGGCATTGCTGCTTGCTGAATATTTGTTGGAATTTAGGGTGTATCACGATACTCCGCAAGATGTTACTTGGGAAACAAGTAGGATTCGTCAATGGTTGAATGATGAATTTTATAATCGATTTTCCGATGGCGAACGCGAGAGAATAGTTGAAACCGTTTTGGAAAATAAGGATAATCAATGGTGGGGAACGCCGGGAGGAAATGATACAGTTGATAAAATATTTCTATTAAGTATGGATGAAGTTGTTCGGTATTTTGTTCCGGTTGAAGTACATGACGGTTTTGATTTGTGGAATGACGAGAGATATCTGGATGAGAGAAGTGCAACATTTGAAAATGGAATATTCGGACATTGGTGGTTGCGTTCGCCCGGTTCGGCTCCGGTAACTGCATCGATTATCGCGTATACCGGTCAGCTTGGTGAAATGAATGTTGCATTTAGTCAGATTGGTGTTAGACCCGGTATGTGGATTTATACTAATTAAAAATAAAAGTTAAAAACTGAAATATAAGAGGAGGAAATGATTATGAAATTTGAAGAAACCAGATTGGCGTCTGAAAAAATGGACAAAACCATTTCGGTGTTCACCGAAGATTTAGGAGCAATCCGCGCGGGACGAGCAAATCCTGCAATCATTGCGAAAGTTACAGTTGACTATTACGGAACAGCAACGCCGGTATCGCAAGTCGGAACCGTTTCTGTTCCGGAGGCGAGAACTTTGGTAATTCAACCTTGGGATACGGCAATTTTGGGTGAGATTGAGAGAGCGATTCTAAAATCCGATCTCGGACTTACGCCGAATAATGACGGGAAAATGATTCGCATTAACTTTCCGCCGCTGACAGAAGAACGCAGGAAAGAACTTGTAAAAGGAATTAGCAAACGTACGGAAGAAGCGAAAGTTGCAATTCGTTCAATTCGTCGTGACTTTGTAGACAGTGTTAAAAAACAAATTAAAACAAATGAAGCAACCGAAGATGATTTGAAAAATATGGAAGCAGATTTGCAAAAACTTACAGACTCAAAAATTAAAGAAGTTGATGATATTTCTGCTCGCAAAGAAAAAGAAATTTTGGAGATATAATGATTTTTAAACGACAAAAAAAGACAGAATTAAATCTTAATAAAATTCCGAAGCATATCGGGATTATTATGGACGGTAACGGGCGGTGGGCAACTCGCCGCGGTTTGCCGAGAAGCGCCGGTCATCGCGCGGGAGCTGAAATGCTTCGTAAAGTCACCGATTATTGTGAAAGTGTAGGTGTTTCCGCTATTACCGCTTATGCGTTTTCCACAGAAAATTGGAATAGACCGCAAGCGGAAGTTGACGCGCTTATGAAGTTGCTGCTCGAATATTTAAAGGATTCGGAGCGGAGGCTTGCGGGCAAAAATCGAGTCGTTCGTGTTATTGGTGATCGTTCAAAATTAACTGATGAAATTAATGCGGAAATTGAGCGAACCGAGAATTTGACCCGAAATAATAGTGGTATTTCTCTTAATCTTGCGATTAATTACGGCGGGCGAGATGAAATTGTTCGCGCGGCGAAATTACTTGCGGAAGATGTAAAAAAAGGAACGCTCGAACCACAGAATATTACGGTTGAAAAATTTGAAAAAAAGCTTTACACGTCGGAGTTTTCGGAAGTTGAGTTGATTATTAGAACCGGCGGCGAACGGCGGTTGTCTAACTTTTTGTTATGGCAATCGGCATATGCCGAGTTTTGGTATACCGATACATTTTTTCCGGATTTTGGCGAAAATGAAATGGAACGGGCGTTATTGGATTTTCAGAACAGAGATAGGCGCTTCGGACGGGTTTAGTCCGAATGTGCAACGCCGGCTCGGCGAACCCTCTTGACGGACTTCGATAAAGTTATAAAAAATGTTTGGAGGTGAACGAACAATGTTAAAAAGAATATTAACAGGATTAGTATGCATAATTATTTTGGTGCTTATTTTGCTTACTGATAGAATTTGGCTTCCGCTTGGAATGGCAGTAATAGGCATAATTTCGATGTGGGAATTTTATCGAGCTGTTGGATTGGTCTCTAAAAATAAGCCGCTTTGCGTTCTTGGAATTATTGGTTCTTGCTTAATTATTGGCGTTCATCTCTTAGACCAATTTTTGAATTCGGAATATTTTACGCTGATTGCATTCGCTTACGCTATGTTATTGCTGGTGATTATGCTTTTAAATCATAAACATATAACACTTGCTGACGTTGCAATGATTGTTATAGGTAATGTGTATGTTTCTTACTTTCTTTTACATATTGTTTTAGTTCGAAATATGGAACTCGGCGCATTATTCGTTTGGTTAATTTTTATCGGAGCGGTTGCAACCGACACATTTGCATATTTTGTTGGAATTTTTCTTGGGCGGCATAAACTTTGCCCTGATATTAGTCCGAAAAAAACAATCGAAGGAGCAATCGGAGGGATTGTCGGCTGCGGATTGTCGTTTATGCTGTATGGAACGGTTTTGCAACGGTTTTTCACCCTGCCCGAAAACATGTCGGTAAATATGCCGCTTATGTTTGTGCTTGGGTTAATTTGTTCTGTTGCGGCACAAATTGGTGACTTGGTTGCGTCAATAATTAAACGGCAATACGGAATAAAGGATTTTGGCAGGCTTTTACCCGGGCATGGCGGAATTTTGGATAGATTTGATAGTATTTTATTTGTTGCGCCGGTTGTATATTTATTTCTTACTCACATTGAGGTTATCGTATGAAAATATCTATTTTAGGCTCTACCGGCTCAATCGGAACTCAGGCTTTGGAAGTTGTGCGAGAAAGTGGCGGAACTATTGAAGTCATTGCGATTTCGGGAAATCGAAACATTAAACTCTTAGAAGAACAAATTAGAGAATTTAAACCTAAATTAGCGTGCGTTGCCGATAAAGTGGCAGCGGACGCTTTGTCTGTTGCAGTCTCAGATACTTCAACAAAAATTGTGTCCGGAAAAATCGGATTGATTGAGGTTGCAACTCTTTCGGAAGTTGATATGGTTTTGTCGGCGATTGTTGGATTTGCGGGATTAGAACCGACAGTTGCGGCGGTTAAATCCGGGAAAAACATTGCGCTTGCGAATAAGGAAACATTAGTTGCCGCCGGTGATGTTGTAATGGATTTAGCGAGAGAATATGGAGTTAACATAATTCCTGTTGATAGTGAACATTCTGCGATATATCAATGTTTGCAGGGTGGTGGAGAAATCGAAAAATTACTGCTTACCGCATCGGGCGGTCCGTTTTTTGGTAAAACTCGCGCTGAACTTGAAAGTGTTACGGTTTCTGACGCGCTTAAACATCCAAGCTGGACAATGGGAGCGAAAATTACCATTGACAGCGCGACTCTTATGAATAAAGGACTTGAAGTGATTGAGGCAGCAGTTTTGTTCGGTATTTCGATTGAAGATGTTGAAGTTGTGGTTCATCGCGAAAGTATCATTCATTCGATGGTTCAATTTGTTGACGGAAGCATAATTGCACAAATGTCGAAACCGAGCATGAAGTTACCCATACAATATGCTTTCACATATCCGAATAGAAAATTTTCAACCCTTGAACGTGTAAATTTTCAACAGCTTCAAAATTTAAGCTTTGCCGCGCCGGACGAAGAAACATTCCGTTGTCTTGCCCTTGCAAAGCATGCCGGACGTATTGGCGGAGCGCTACCGGTTGTAATGAACGCGGCGAACGAGATTGCGGTTGAGCGATTTTTGCGGAATGATATTCCGTTTTTACGAATAGCGGAAATAATTGAGGAAACAATGAATAAATATAGTAATGTCAGCGTTTGCGGACTTGACGATATTATCAAACTTGACGAACTTGTGCGGAATGAGATGTAGGGGACGCACACCCGGGTGTCCCGCAACATAAAGGAGATTATTTATGCCAATTTTAACGGTTATTTTAACAATTTTAATATTCGGATTGTTGATTTTTGTTCATGAGCTTGGGCATTTTCTTGCGGCGCGTGCATTTGATGTAAAAGTTACGGATTTTGCAATCGGAATGGGACCGGCGATTTGGAAAAAACAAAAAGGTGAAACGCTTTATGCTGTTCGCGCTATTCCAATTGGCGGCTACTGCAAAATGGAAGGTGAAGACGAGGAGGAAAAATCCGAACGATCATTCTCTGCTAAACCTTGGTGGGCAAGGATTATAATCCTTGTTAGCGGCGCGGTTATGAATATCTTGCTTGGATTTGTACTTTGCTTGATAATTGTGGCGGCTCATCCGCATAATTTTGGTTTTTGGGGTACTTTACAAACAGCTTTTGCAACAACTTGGCATATGGTTTATGTTATTTTCGACTTTTTAAGACAGTTAATTAGCGGTGAGGTTGGGCTGGAAGTGTTAAGCGGTCCTGTTGGAGTTGGTGAAGCAGTTGGTGAAATGGCGCGACAAGGTGTTATGGATGTTGTGTCGCTCGCCGCATTTATGACAGTGAACCTTGGCGTTATGAACCTTTTGCCGCTGCCGGCATTAGACGGCGGGCGAATTATTTTCACTCTTATTGAGGGGATTACCGGAAAGGCTTTGCCGCCCGAAAAAGAAGGAATTATCCATTTTGTAGGAATAGTATTGCTATTCGGGTTGATGATTTTTGTGACCTATAATGATATTGTGCGGTGTTTTTCGGGAGGGTGATGAAGATGAATGATTATAATAACTTTTATAGTGCTATTAAAAAGCGTTCTGACGAAAACCAAAAAGCACTTGATTGGCTTTTAGAAAATCAAATTTATTCTCTTGTTGGTTCAATAATAAGAATGGAATTAGATTCCTTATTTCGTCTTTGTTATTATAAATCAAAAAGTGAAACTGAACAAGCTAATCTTTTGCAACAATTTGATACTGGCCAAAGATGGAGCGGCGAAAAAGGTTTGGTAACTGATAGAAAAATGGTTGAATATCTTGCCAACGTGCTAATGTTGAATTGGGCTATTCCTATTTACGATATAGGTTGTGCTTTTATTCATTTATCACCGTATCATGATTGGAATAATGGTAACGACCCTACTCGCAATATAAGTAAAGATGTTAGAAAGTCTATAGTTGAACATGTTGAATCGCAACACGAAAAGCAATTAAATATTGATTTTTCATTTAATGATTTGATTTCTGTTGCGAATGATGTTTTTGGGAAATTGCGAAGTAATCTTTTATGTGAGTTAAATAAACTTTGATATGCTGATTGGAAATTTTATTGCGATATATCAAACGTCTCATGATTAAGAAGCATATTGTTGACAATTGTAAAAAAATGTGATATAATATGAATTGCAAGGCGATTTATTGCGATTAGTTGTGCGGCGGTTACACCATAAATTCACACTTTCAATCACCTATTGAATTTTGTGAAAGCGTGGTGATTTTATGGAAGATATCAGAATAATATTAGAAATAATTCAATTATTAATAGTATTTGAAATGATAAAATACATAAAAAAATAGTACCGCCAACTGACAGGAAAGCTGGTACTAAGTTTTTATAATTAGTTTAACAGTAATCATCGGCGATTAAAATAAATCGCCTTGCGATTAATTTTATTATACATATGTTTTTTAAAATTGTCAATACTTTTTTGTGTTTTTAAATTTTTATCGTTATTTTCATCTCCCAATCACAAATAATCTATCAGCAATTTCTCTGAAAACCGGGGCGGCGACGGTACTTCCTCGTCTGCCGTTCTGAACGAAAACGGTAATCACAAATCGCGGCTCATCGCTTGGCGTGTAACCTGCAAACCATGCATGAACCTTAAATTCGCCGTTTTCAAACCAGCCGGTTTCGGCGGACGATGTTTTTCCGCTTGCTGTAAAATTATCTGTAACCGCTCTTGTTCCCGTGCCATAAATTACAACGGCATCCATAAGTTGTCGAATTTTCAATGCAGTGTCCTGCTGTATTACCCTTTCCGAACGTTGAACAGCAAGATTTTCTCTCACATTTCCAAACCTGTCAACATAAGCATGTGCAATGTTTAGTTGCCTTTCTATACCATTGTTTGCAATAATGTTAACCATATTTGTAACCTGCAATGGCGTCAACAGTGTGTCACCCTGCCCGATTGACATATTTGCAAACTTTGAGTTTGAAAGGTATTGCCGTGCCGGCAATAAACCGGATTGTTCGCCAAAGTTTTCCAAGTTTAATATAAGTTCACCAAGCCCGAACTTGCGCGAATATTCATTTAATAAATCATAACCGAGTTGCATTCCCAATCGATAAAACACAACATTGCATGAGTGCGCAAATGATTCTTCAAACGTCAAATGTCCGTGTCCGTCCCGCGCGAGACAGAAAAATTGCCTTCCATCAATAGTGAGATAACCTCCGCAATAAAAACGCGTGTCAACCTCAACTAAACCCTGTTCAAATGCGGCGGCTGCTGTAACAATCTTGAAAATTGAGCCTGCGTCAAACGCGCTTACTGCGCGGTTTAAAAGTTCGCCACCGTCTGATGCCAAGTGTTCGCGAAGATTGTTTTGTGAAAAATTTCCGCGGCTTGCCATTGCTAAAATATCGCCTGTTTGAACGTCTGAAACAATTACTGCGCCGCGTTCAATCATCGAATCCATAACGTTTTCAACCGCTTGTTGAATATGAAAATCAATGGTCAAACGAAGCCCGCCAATATCATATTCATTTACCGTTTGTCCCAAATTCGACAGCGGAAGTCCATGCGAGAAGTCACGAATGATTCCAATCCGTTGAACATCGCCTGATAAAATATCGTTAAATGCGCGTTCTAAGCCAAACCCTGCGGAATAATCTGCTTGCGGACTGTATCCTATTAGATGACTTGCTACGGCTTCGTCCGAATATCTTCTGTCGGCTGTGATAATTCTTGTTCCGGCGTTGATTGCGGCGTCAATAAACGCTTGGTCAATTGTGGTTAGTGGAAGTAATTGAACTCCATGTCCGCGCATTCTTGCATTTAATTCTTCGCTTGTGATATTTAAAATGCGCAAAAGTTCACCGGTGAATTCGGAGTGTGACGCCAATATTTCTGATGTGATTGCAACCGAAAGTCCGGTTTGTGAATCGGTCAGAGGTAACATGTTTCTGTCATAAATTGTTCCACGGATGTTGCGGGTTTCCAGAGCGTGGCGGCGTTGGTCTACTGCCATTGCAGAGAGATACTGTCCGTCTACATAAGCGAGAAACCATAATCGCCAAATTAGTAAGAGGAAAGATATGAATATTAGCGCGGTAAGAAATCTTATCCGCCCGCGCTTATATGATTTTTCATATAGCATAAAGAAACCTCCTTCGTTATGGTGATTATAGCCATAACTAAGGAGGTTTATGCTTTTTACAAAAAAAATATTGACATATTTGTTATAATGTGTTATATTTAATAACAGGAGGTGATTATTAGTTGGGTTTGGATAATTTACCTGATATTATAACCCCCAAACAATTAGCCGAGTTTCTTCAAATAAGCGAAATGACGGTAAAAAGAGCTTTGAAATCCGGAGAGCTAAATGGTTTCAAGGTTCGTAGAGATTGGCGGATTGAAAAGGAAAGTGTTATAAATTGGGTGAAACAATAAAAAAGCGGACAACCCGTCCACTGTCGAAAGTAGATAACGGATTGCCCCTTTTAAACCACCAAATAAATGGAGGTAAATTTATTATACCTTAATTTGTTTGGAAAATCAACAATTATTTTGGAGGTATAATTTTATGGAAGAGTATAATATATTAGAAAATTTGTTTTATCAACACAAATTTAATGAAAGCCAATATCATGAAGAATGGCAACGCATATTGACCAACCAAGGTATGCTAAAAAAGAGCTTTAATAAATGGCAAAAGAAGATGTTAATTCTGATTATAGACGACCAAGGCTTAATTACTGAAAAAATGGCGATGGATAGTTTTGCAAGCGGTGTGAAATTTGGAGTTAAGTTTATGATTGAAGCTCTCGGGACTTGACAACACTTAAACAAAATGATACAATATTAATGTGCAGGAGCAAAGTTGTCTTTATGGGCGGTTGGTTACACTTCATAACTCACCTTCAATCAAGTATTGAAAGAGAGTGAAGGGAGTGAGTTTTATGGAATACATCACAGAAATATTTGAAATAATTAAATTATTGATAATTTTTGAAATGATGAAATACATAAAAAAATAACCCCGCCACAGACAATGGATATGGGGTTAATTTTTTAACTATGTAATCAACTGTCTTTAACGCAGTCTTTACTCCTGCCATTATTGTATACTATATTTTTGAAATTGTCAATACTTTTTTCAATTTTTACAGAGGTGTTTAATATCAGACTACAAAAATACTTAGCCCATGCAGGGATTGCCTCGCGGCGGCACGCGGAAGAAATGATAAAACAAGGCAGAGTTGTTGTGAACGGTGACGTTGTTACCGAAATGGGAGTTATGGTTGACCCTATAAATGCCGAGGTTGAAGTTGACGGAAAACCTGTGAACCCTGCCAAAAAGAAGATTTACATTGTTCTGAACAAACCTATCGGATATATTTCAACTGCTTCCGATGACCGTGGGCGAAAGACAGTTATGGAGCTTGTCAGCGACATTCCGCATAGGATTTACCCTGTCGGACGGTTGGACTATGACACCGAGGGTTTGCTGTTTATGACAAACGACGGTGATTTTACCTACACGCTTACTCATCCGAAACATAATGTTGAGAAAACCTACGTTACCCACGTTTCCGGCAACGTTACAATGGAAATTATAGATAGCTTGCGCAACGGTATCGAGCTTGATGGTTACAAGACAAGTCCCGCAAAGGTTGAAGTTGTTGGAGCCACGCAATATGGGACTAAAATTGAAATCACTATTCACGAGGGTAAAAATCGGCAGGTTCGTAATATGTTTGAAGCGGTTGGACTGAAAGTTAACAAGTTGCGTCGAACCCGCGAGGGCGGCGTTGCGGTTGGCAAAATCGCGCTTGGAAAATGGCGGAATTTAAGCGAATCGGAAGTGAATCTTCTTAAAAAAGGTGGAATTAAGAGTGATAAGACTAACACCAGCCGAACCAAACGAGGTGCCGGATGGGCTAAATCAAAGCCTAAAACAGTGGCAAAGCGCCGTCGTTCTTAAAGAAAATTCGTTGGTATTAAAGGGATATAATGATGACGAACTATGCGCGATTGCAACATTGAAATTTCATCAAGATAGCAAGGCAGAAATTGAGAAAATCATCTGGAAACACGACCACCACCGAACCGGCTCTGACAAAGAATTTGCATTTGTAATTGGTAGCGGGATTTTAAATTTTATCGATAGGCGCGGCGTTCGTGAGGTGTTTTCAACGGATAAAGCGAACAAGTATATTCTAAAATTATTGAAATTTGAATATGATGAAGAGTTGGACAAGTTTATATTGGATTTAACCGACTATTTTGAACCGAATTGTTTGAAACGAGGAGCAGGTGATTAACAATATGCAATGGAACGAATTATTTAACAAAGAAAATGAACCGTCAGAAAATCAAGTGAGAGATTATATTGATGTTCCTTTATGGGATGATTTGAATAATCACTTACAACAGACATACAATGTTAAACCTAAATTATCTTATAGCAATTGTTCCATGGATAATGGAATATGGAAAGGCTGGAACGTAAAATATAAAAAAAGCGGCAAATCATTGTGTACCATTTATCCCAAACAAGGATATTTTCTTTTATTATTGCAGGTAGGATTAAACGAGATAAATGAAGCGGAATTATTAATGCCGTTATGTACGGAATACACACAAAGCCTTTTTAACCAAGCGGTTTCCGGACATATAGGTAAATTTTTAGCGTTTGATGTAAAAAATGAAGATACATTAAATGATGTCAAAAATTTGGTCACACTTCGAGTTAAACGGAGGTAATTGCATATGAATAAAATAAACGAATTACATCAACGCCGCCGTGAAATTGAACT
>Ga0123355_10006842_pt1 | contig 16970 bp, 10 predicted proteins | sample TergutEmb28metaG_3_FD_89872 | JGI IMG/M metagenome (GOLD analysis project Ga0123355, IMG submission 89872) | Embiratermes neotenicus P1 segment gut microbial communities from Petit-Saut dam, French Guiana - Emb289 P1 | ecosystem: Host-associated > Arthropoda: Insects > Digestive system > Gut ...
ACTAACAGACCACCCCCGCCCCGCCCTTCTCCGTCACCCCCCCCCACCCTTGCCTGCCCGCGCCCCCCCCCCCCCCCCCCCCCCGATTCACAAAGTACGAAACGCAAATATATAATGGATATAGCTGGAATGCTGCATCCATGAAACTGTTCCCCTGCTTTCATCTGTATCACACAGTGTGAGCCCATAATCCAGTAGGTTCACACAAGAAACACATGCTCATGCAAAGTGATTGACATAATGCAGCTACTGTATGACTGTGATGGGCACACAGGAAATTAAGGTTGCCATAGCCTGCCAATCAGTGCGAACGAGGCAGATCACTTGGCATGAAACGCCTAAGAATTTACACGTAGTCCAAAAGTTGTCAGTGGCACCATTCATAATCTATAGCTAAATGTACACACACACCCACACCCACTCCCACGCATGCACGCACATGCACGCACGCACACACACACACACACACACACAAGACTTCAGGGAAGACTTCAGGGACATAATCCTTCCGATCACACTATGGCCCTGGGGTCGACACAGCCACTAACAGAAATGAGTACCAGGAGCATTTCCTGGTGGTAAAGGCGGCTGGTGTGTAAGGCTGACAACCTTACCACCATCCTGTGCTGCTGTCATGTAATCTGGGAACCTTAACTTCCTGGAACCCTCTGGGCCACTCCAGGCCTAAAACGGGACTGCTTTACCTTTACCTTTTACATACAAAGGAAGTTAAGCATATGTATTTCAAATGTGTTGTCGTTGACAACGTTGGATATTGTTATATATATATTGTTACTAATTACTTAAGAGTGTATAAAACGTTAACATATTGACTATGCAATAATGTTATGTCAAGAATGTAAGTATTTTGGATCCCACCATGCATTTTAAACATTGTTAAGTAAGGATCTGTATCTTAGAAAGGCCTGAAGATGACTCTATAAGAGTCAAAACATGTTGCCCTAAATAATAAAATAACTTATTAAAATTTGTTGTGTTTGACTGATACATTATGTATTCATATATGTGTTAAACGCTTCGGGATGGCAAACATTAAAAAAATAAAAATGGTAATAAGGAGACTGGACTAGAAGTAAAAGCTGACAAAACTAAGTTAAGTCACAATATAAAGATTGATAATAGCTTCTTTGAAGGGATGAAAGAGTTTAAATATTTTGGAACAATCTTAACAAACCAAAATTCTACTCAGGAATAAATGAATAGCAGATTGAAGTCAGAGAATGTTTGCTATCATTCGGTAAAGAATCCTTCGTCTTTCAGTTTGCTATCCAAAAATTTAAAGATTAAGATATACAGAACTATAATATTTCCTATTGTTTTGTATGGGCGTGAAACTTGGTGGCTCACACTGAGGGAGGAACATAGGCTTAGGGTGTTTGGGAATAGGGTGTTGAGGAAAATATTTGGGCCCAAGAGGGATGAGGTAACAGCTGAATGGAGCAAATTACATAATAAGGAGCTAAATGATATGAACTCCTCACCCAATATTATTCAGGTGATCAAATTGAGAAGAATGAGGTGGGGGGGGGGGCATGTAACACTTACGGGGGAGAGTACAGACGTACTCAGAGTTTTGATGGAGAAACCTGAAGGTTAGAAACCACTTGGAAGAGCCAGCATAGATGAGAGGATAATACAGGGTGGTTCAAATATGACCGGGACTGTTTGTGTGTAAATCTGGCGACATCAGTCCCGGTCATATTTGTACCACCTTGTATTAAGATGGATATTCAGGAAGTGGGTTGTGACAGCATGGACTGTATCAATGTAGCACAGGATAGGGACAGGTGGCGGGCATTTATGAATGTGGTAATTGACCTTCGAGTTCCACAAAATGGGGGATATTTCTTGACTAACTGAAAAATGATTACACGTAGCTTCTCAAGAAGGACTCTGCTCCTTGGAGTAAGTAAATTAGTAGTAAAGTAAGTATACACACACACACACACACACACACACACACACACATATACACATACAGTATCACACACAGTGCTTACTTACATATCTCACAATGTGAGGCCCTTACATGGGCCCTATTGTCCTTGTTTCCTCAACTCTTATCATTGCACGGTTCTATTTGCCCAGACCAAGACCTATGCCCTTCCCCCTTTCTTTGCTTCTGACTGGCGACATTCTTCATGATCAGTCTAACAATCAACCTACTTGCTTCCCCGGATCACTTCAGTGACTATCTGGATATAATTTTGCCACCTTGTAGATGGAGGGCCACAAAACAATCCTCCAGTGTCAACACCCAGACGTTAATCATCTGATCAGTACGTAAAGAAATAATGAATACATGGTCTCAGAATCTTCCTAACACTTAGAACCAATTCATCAGATTATGTACAGTGATATCTCTCGACTGCAAGTGTCATCTTCAGGCCATCTGGCATTACAGACATGTAAATAAATACAATTACATTAATCTGAGCCATTAGATTTGGATATAAAGCACACATTCTTCAGTATATAATATTTTCAATGTTAAAATGATCTTAAAAAAAATTATGTAAGAAGTGAAAATCACACAATAACTATCCTTGTTGTATGGTGACAAGTGTTTGTATTCAGAAGATCAATACCTGCTGAGAACACCCACAAGGCTATAGGAAACAAGAAGTTCGACTGAAAACCAAGCAGAAAATTTATCTCATTTTTAATTAAGTAATTTAAAGAGGGAACAAAAAATAAAATATTACTCAAAGTCAACATTAAGCAAATAGCACAGATGAAGCTAAAACCATGAAGAAGGCATGTCATGTGTTAGGACAAGATATTAAGATGTGTATCACAACGTGGCTCACCTCCGCTGCTCTCCGTCTGCCAATGTTCCACTGCAGGAAGGTGTCCCAACTGGGGGCAGCATAGGGGTGGACCATCCTAAACTCTATATCCTTTGCAGCAGTCGAAACCAGCGGCATATGCCTCAACAGCCATCGCACGGCAACAGCAACATCATCAAACTTACAGGACTCGATGGCAACTCTGCAAACAAAGTCACAACCCTCTGATGCAGCAATCAGAAGCTCCCATTCTGAGTGCATCTCTGTAAAGTACAAGTATTGTGTTACAGGACCCACAAGTGACTTCCATGTTCTGTGCCAGTCCCCTTAATACCTGCATGTAACCCAAATAAAACTTCACCAAGTTTCTCAAAACTGGCTTTTTGTGTAAAGAAAATGGACACATAACATCAGACAAATATTACTAAAATTTATCTAAACAGTACTTTGAAACAGTTCACATTTAATGAACTAACAAGAAACACTTAATTTAATGACCCAAATAGTGTACTATTTTAATTATGGATTTGAATCCACAGGATGTTAAAACTAATAAGGGATAAACAATTCTAAAAAATAAAAGGCAAAGCTGTTCCTGTCCACGCCATGAGGGCATAGAGGGGGAGAAGAGAGGTGCACCTCCACTCATTGTAAACTTCAGCACGAAATGCACATGAATAGAAAAACTTCACACTCTGGCCACTTTAGCTCTGGAGAAAGGGGCCCCAGCACCCACTGAACAGGAGACTGAGCAGGCCTCACATCTGGGCTAGGTATTTTGGAAAAGGAAAAAAATCTCTTACCCCTGCCCAGAATAAAAGCCTGCAACATCCAGCCTGCAGCCTACACTGTCCTGACTCCCAACAGTTCTGAAGAACAAATTTTAATGAAATTTATACACAAAACTGCAGTGCATGTGTATATTTGTCTCTGTATTTGTTGCCACTCAGGTACTGCGAATCTCAAGTCAACTATCCTCAGTACAAATTATGATAGATCAAAAACAACAGGAGAATGTGGAATATTTCAACTGTTTGGGTAGCACAATAACAAACGATGCAAGAAGCACACATGAAATAAATCCTGGATTATCACTGCAAATGCAGCATTAAACAAGAAAATTCTTTTAACCAGTAAATCAGAATTAAGTTTAAGGATGAAGCCCCAGTAAAGTTCTATATTTGGGTTATAGCTGTGTATTGTACTGAAACATGGAAACTTCGGAAAGTAGATCAGAAACACCTGGAAAGTTTTGAAATGTGGTGCTGGAGAAGGATGGAAAAGATCAGTTGGACCAATTGTGTGAAAAATGAAAAAGTATTACAAAGCGTCAAGAAGGAAAGGAATATCTTTCACCCTACACAAAAGAAGAAAGGCTCACTAGATTGGTCACATTTTACATAGAAACTGCCTTTTAAAACATGTTATTGAAGGCAGAATTGAGGGCAAGACAGAAGTGATGGGAAGACAGAGAAGAAGACATAAGCAGCTACTGGACAACCTTAAGGAAAAAAGAAGATACTGGAATTGAAAAAGGAAGCACAAGATTGCACTCTGTGGGGAACTCACTGTGGAAGAAGATATGTGAAAGTCATACAACAGACTATGGAATGATAACATTTTGTTTGCACTTCGACAGTGGAAGTTTGAGTTTTCACACATCATATTTCATACCAACTTCAGCCCCCTCATTCCCCTTAGCAACAATGCATTCCTGAGGATTCATTACCATGTACACACAACAAAGCCACTGGAACTACACAGTACCAAGAATCTAAATACCAAAGGAAGGACTGTGGTGAGATTGCAGACATTTACCACGTATCATCCACAGCCACTTCCTTGTACTTCAATCAGGCTTCTCAGTACAGTGAAAAGTGTTTTCAATTAAGGCAGCTGTAATAATAGCAATAAATTTCTAATCAGTCAAAAATAATTGCAAAAATCCACATGCAATAAGTCACTAAATATAATAATATCACAGAAATTCTAACTTCAAAGGGAAGACATGTTGTTAAAAGGCATACAATAGGAAAAAATATAAAAAATTTCAAACACATGAGGGCATGCAGGCCTCAAGAAATATGGTTTTACCAAGTACTTCATTGTCAATGCATACCACACCACAGCAACTTTCTGCCATGTCTGTTTGGCATAAAATAAAATAAAAATACAATAAAAAGAACAATTACATTCTTTGGTCAAAGATTTATGATGAGAGAATTGAAACTAAGTATGTCTAAAATAATCAGCATTGGAAAAAGAAATATCCCCAACATAAAAATTAGTCATCTGTGATGTTTTCCTGAACGAAACACAAACCTTTCTCCCAAATAACATCAAAATAACTTCACACATCTAATTCTAGTATGCATTCTAGTAAATTCCAGCAATAACTACAGAACAAATATTCTGACTTTATGCTGGGGTCTGTGGTGTCAAACGTCTGACAACATCTGACAACACATGGCATATGCTGGCATTATATATGAACTACATAGTCAAGAAATATCTGGAGGGCATTTTTTTTTAACAAGTGAGTTCTTTGGGACTCATATGCGAAATAAAATGAGTTACGATGAAAAGAACTATAATGTTACTATCACAAAATATAAAGCAGTGTTTTGTGTAAATTAATTTCAGAATAGGGTGCTGAGAAACATACTTGGGCCTAAGAAGGAGGAAGTAACAGGAGGCTGGAGAAATTTCTATGATGAGCAGCTGCATGATTTGTACTCATCAAATATTATTAGGCTGATCAAAGGAAGGAGGATGAGCTAGACAGAGCACGTGGCATGCAAAGGACAGAACAGAAACGCACATACGAATTTGACATTCAGAGGACCGTGCATCATGATATATTCTTATTATAAGAACGTACATATGAGTTTGGTGGGCCAGGTAGCTCAGTCGGTATAGTGACTGACTACGGGCTGGATGGTCCGGGATCGAATCTTGGTGGGGACAAGATTTTCCGTTTGTCCAGACTGGCCCTGGGGCCCACCCAGCCTCCTGTACAATGGGTACCGGATCTTTCCCGGGGGTAAAGTGTGGCCGGGGCATGCTGCTGACCACTCACCCCCTTCTAGTGCCGTGGTCATGGAAGAGTAGAGATATACCTCTACCCACCCTCTGGGCCACACCGGGCCTGTAACGGGATTACTTTACCTTTACATATGAATTTGGTGGGAAAACACGAATGGCAAGTACAACTTGGAAGATGTATGTATCGAATCGAGGCTCATATTAACCTTTATCGTACGGACAATTAATTGAGTCTTCGTGGCCAGGGTATGGAGTTTCACTGCGACGTCCCTTTAAATCACTTGTGCATGTTTGACAATAAACGTTTATATCTTATGAACCAAAGATGATGAAATAATGACATAATCTACATTGTGTTGTGAATAAATCAGAGCTATTCCAGGTAAAAAAAAAAATTCAGTGGAAATATTTAGTGCCTAAGTGCTGGAAGTTAAAGGGAATGAAAGGCTGTGTTGCATTAGCATAAAAACAAACATATGAGGCTTCAAAGATTACAAGCAGGCTGCGAAACTACTATTCACGAGGTGCATATGTATATAATTGGGTACAATGGCCGGAGCAGGAATCTGACCACAAACCATTATCTGATGTGGAGATAATGAGTGGGGCTATAATTGTAAGCCTCTACATGCGTGTACGGGGCATTTAAATGGCCACAGCGCACCATGACAGGTGCATTAGTAAGATGCGGATTTGAAAGGATTCAGTGCGCTAGTATGATAATGGTTAAAATGGATCTTAAAGAAATAGGACAGGAGGGAACAGACTGAATTCCTGGCTTAGCACAGGTACAACCAGCAGGCTCCTATGAATGTGGTAATAAATATTCAGGTTCTACAAAAAAACAGGGAATATTTTGACTACCTGAAGACCTATTAGCTTCTCAAGGACCAACAGCAGAGGGTGTACTCACCTGAGAGCCTCCCCATAGCGTATCTTGTTTGACTGTGTGATGTGTCGGCTGTTTGCTTTATTCAGCACCAGAGATCGACCTGATATCAGCAATCGAGTACTCTCGGACTTGTCCACATCTTGCGGCTTCACCGTAGTGGGTGACAACATATTCTCTGGCACCTGTGCATTTGCCTGCTTCTTCAACAAACTGACACCTCCTTTAACCGACCGAAATGAACCTGACAGTAAAGACTTGCTCTCCGTAAGAAGTATGCTCCGCTGTTTTGGAATGGACTCACACTTCTTTCCACTGGATTTGCCAGCAAGTGCTGAGAGGGTGGCAGAATTCTGTACATTTCTTAGCAGGCATAACTGCCCATTTTTTACAACCAAAAATGACTGATCCTGGATTGGAGTCGAAGCATTCTGAACAGAAGCTTTCGGATCTCCGGCTTTGTTCCCTCCTTCCAACTTATTTGTAGTAGGCAAGGTAGCATTCAGTTTCAAGAATGAAAGCAACTGGCCAGAACTGTTCTGCAACTGTTTTAACAACTCTGTCGAGTTATTGGTTGATATGACTGGCAAAGTCACTTTCACGCCTAGCTTCACATTAGTACCCTGTGAGGGTATCAGTTTAGATGTTTGTTGTGATGTTAGCGAACTAGAGGGATTGGTCTCTAGAGATAAAGCATCAAGTGTATTACTTTCGGTTGTTATCACACTACCTGCAATACCATGAGGGGGTACCAACAAGCACGAATTACCCTCCAAAATTACACTATCCTTCTTTTTACAACTGTAATTACTGAACACAGGTTTAGCTAAGGTGGATTTTATTCTGAGGCCGGATGTCACAGCTGTAGTGGGTAACAGTTTATTGTGGAGTTGTGTGTGTGATGACTGCTGCTTGTTTAACAAGGAAGTGGAATTAATTACATTGACAGACTGTTCTGATGTTGGCACAACTGATGCAGAATTCACCTGTGGCTTAAGATGTGTCTGTCCAAGTGTTAGGTAAAAGACATGACCATTCTCATCCATGCATTTCACAAGTTTGGTCAGTTTTGAGTTATTCTCTGCAGATGACAAATTCTGTTCTAAGTGGTTATTAATGGTCGCTGGCTTTGTTGGTACCTCTACAGTATGCAAAATGCAATTTATATTGTTTTCTTTTACTACTGGTGCAACCTCCATCACATGATTTTCCACATTACTGTCCACCTCAACACCAGACTTCACTTTGCACAGATCTGAGCACTCTTCTGCAACATTGTTTTGTGAAATGTCTGGCACACTGTGCTCTGATTTATACTCATCTTCACTCTCCTTTTTAAAGTCCACATTCATAACCCCAAAGTAATCATGGTCTAAGGATGAAATTAGCATGTCACTGGACCTACACCCTCCATGGCCACTGGCATCAAGCTGAGATTTGTCATCACAAGGTGCAATGCACTCAGAATCATCCACTGGCTCAATTTTTGGCTTAATCAGGCAAGGCATCATATCCTTGGCTGGCGAGTCACAAACCTCCGGTAACACAGCACAATTACCACCATTGTTCACTTCCACCACCTGTGCCAAATGTTCCAAAATATCACTGTTGCCACCAGATAAATTCTCCTCAGTGCTGACAACTTCATTAACACAATCATTCACTTTCACTGCTGGAACCAGGTGTTTTGAAATATCACAGTCACCACCAAATACACTCCCCTCAGTGCTAACAACTTCATTAACACAGTCGTTCACTTTCACTGCCTGAATAAACTGTTCTGAAGTATTCCTGATGCGACCAGATACACTCTCCTCAGTGCTGACAACTTCACTTTCGTTGCCAGTAATACTTGAGTCAGTTCCAGAATATAGCCAAATATCAACAACTGTCTCAGCACCTGCAACAGGAGACATGCAATACTACTTCTACATGTGAGCATCTATTTGGCAAATAAACAACACAGGCTCTCGTAACATGCACAATGACTGAAGCCACTCAGCATGTCCATCACTGTATTCATATAGACTACATAAATGAAATTAATATCAACAGCAATGTGCAAAATATTAGTCAGACTTATCTAGATGCCTTGAAAAATTATATGATGTCCAGTTTACCAAATCCTTTAAAAAATAAGTATTTCACTTATGAGTGTATAAGGATGCTTTTTTTATCAAATGATTTTAAACCATTTCTATTAACTTTTGATAGTTATAGTTAGGAGTTTCAATGGGTGTATTTTAAAAGACTGCAACAGTGTTTTGAAGTTACTGATCAGTTTTCTAGAACAAAATTTTGTTAAAAAAATGATTCCAGAAAATATGAATAAACCTGATCAAAGGAAACAAAATTACAGAGCTGTCTAGGGGAAAAAGAATCCTTGTTTTAATTCACTGGAATTAGTAAGTGGTTTGTCCAACAAAGCTTGATAAACTAAAATCTTATTTACTAACAGGGTGAAGTCCAATACACAGAGAATTCATAACAGCATAAAATATCGATAACATAATGAATTCTCAGTACAGGCAGTTTAGGGCACAGAAATGTATAAACTGTTTCATAAATCAAAAAGACAATATTTGTGGTTATCTAAATGTCAACAGCAAATATACAGGACTTTATAAGGGATGACCAAATTTCAAACTGCTTATTTGCCTTTTTCATTTAGTGTTACTTAAAGAATAGTAGGTCCGTACAAACTGAAACCCACATTCCTTACCCGCAATTCAAATTCACTGTTTCCTGACCACAAGCCATGGGAAGAAACTTCTGTATTTAAAAGTTTACTACTGTTTCTTCTAGTTATGGACAAAATACAATTCACTTCAAGCACCAAAAATTAAATGCAAGTTTTAATATCCTTATGGTTTGTTGAGAATACTCACAAACATAAAAGTATAACAGCTGTGTTTAAGGGGACAAATCATAAAACATCAATTCTCTTTCACTAAAGTGACACCTTTAATGAACAGATCTAAAACACTTACTACCTTGTATGCACACAACTGTTATTGGAACAAACGACATAACTTAAATGGAAAATACAGGACAGCAATATTGATAAAAGGAACAAGGCAGAACTTGTCTCACTGCACAAAACAATCAGATCTGCTGCGTGTTTGCTTGTCTAATGATAATGAGTCAGCTACTAACACAACCTAAGGGACTGAGGAAAACCACAAAAACCTGGGCGTGGATATTTGTTGTCCCTTCCAGCATTTAATGAAAGTCTAGATACCTGTTGTCCCAGCAAGGATTGCAACCAAGCACTTCCATGAACCACACAGTTTGGTAGACCAGTGTTTGAGAGGTATCTAGCAAACAATGTGACATAACATCCCTAACGACTGTAATCTTAGTATAAAGTATGCTTGTTTGCTCTCATCATGATGGACAGCGATTTACCAAGAGTCTGCAGTCCTGTGTATGTGCGATCCAGCTTCAGGTGATGAATGACATCGACTGGTTTGTTACGAGAGTAGCAAAAATGAATCTGCACACGCACTGGGAACTCACCCCAACCTCGCCGCGACAGATGGAATGGAGGCGACCTGTAACATTTCAAATACGCAGGTGCACTTCAATCTTACCAACATATTACTGTATAAGAGGATTCTAATACTCATCACAAAACAAACTTGTGTATACAGAAGTACAGATCAGTACTGGCATTAAACCTAGTAAATTTCAAAGCGTGTAAAACATCCTGTGATCAAAGAAAACCACTCTGCATAAAACAAACCCTACTCTAAATATCACTGCACATCCAGGACAGACAGCACGCATATAAGGAATTTATGATGTAAGGAACAACAGCAGCAACACAGAGTTCAATATACTACAGATTCGTGAACAAAAATCAGAGCATATAATATGCATTAAAGAGACAATAATAATACATCAGTATTAGCTCTAGAAGTGCCAGTTTAATTTCTAGTGTCTAAGCACCATTATCAGTTCTTTAAGTTTCTCTTCCATCGTAGCAAAATAAAATACACAAAATATCAGTTTTGGAAATGGACTAAATTTTCATTTGAGGCACCTGCAAATTACTGACATTTTTGATACTCAACACTTGCAGCATTACTAGAAAGTAATGCATCACATGCAGAGAGAAGAGTATCATTCTACTTACGTCACTTCTGCTATATCATGTGGCCGGTAGCTCGGGTGAAGGAAAAACCGAACTTTAGATACAAAATCAGAGACATCCGGGGCCTCTCTTGGACCACGTACATACATCATCCACTTGTGGCTTGCTGAATCCTCTCGTGTGTCCACTGGCACCCACTTTGATATGTTCCCAATCACTATTCTGCAATGATACAACACAAACTTACAGTCTGTACACCTGGCCTTTATGAAAACTGTATTTCTTTTACTTTATTTCACTCCCTCACTTTCAAGAAAAGAAAATTTCTAATTCAGTGATTCTTACAATATTCAGAAATGCTATTTTCAACACCAGGAATTATGTGGCATGAAATACCAAATGATAGTCACAAAGGTAAGAATTTGAATGGAGACATACCTATTTCAAAACACTATACTAGCATTTTTGAAAAGAGACTTCAGAAGTGTGTGATATATAATGAGATACTGGGTAATCCAGTCAAGAATTGTGCTGGTTACGTCCCAAATACACAACCAGTATGTGTGTTATTCCTATCCCATCCTACTTGCGGAACAATTCCGCCACGCAAAACAACATTCTATGCATTACAAACAGAATTACCTAACTATACAGATAATATTCCAATATCAGTTTCAAGGTTCATAAAAATTTCTAACAAAAATAAATGTCAGGGATGTGATAAATACTAATTTACTTCAAAGGGAAATTAAGTGCTCATATATCTACAGATGAAATATCATACTGATGTCCAAATTCTGACATTACATAAATATTAACACACCCAGCTAAAGTGAACACTTTTTACTTCAATACTTGTGCAAAAGCAACTGGGTCTGTACACACTCCAAACAAAAAATGACCCTCTTTCCAAGTAAAATTCTGCAAATTAAATTCACAAAACAATATCTACCTTTATGTAAAGTTATTGTGTAGGTACATATGTCTGGATATAACTGGAGGAAAGCTACAGTAGCAAAGTATGACACTCCATGGACAACAAACTGGAAAAATGTAGAAGGAAACAGACATGGCCTGCTAATTTTGGGTACAATCCTGGCAAAAGGCTGTAAGGCCAGTTGGCCTCTAGAATTATATTTAAACTTGGGAACTCCTAAGTGCAGAAAATGAGTGCTATCAACTTGACTCTGATGTTCACTAGCAGTAAGATAAGAGAATATACTTGAAGTTAGAGACAAAACTGAATTCTGATTTTAGCAGCAACCAATTATGGTGAAGGGTGTACATGGACTGACCATAATCATGAATTATATTACCTTGTATTCCATCAAATATTCTTAACCTTCAGCAAAATACACCAAATACATTGAGCATGAAACATGCAGATGGCCAGATACAACCACACTATAAGCCATTCATTTTCAACACTTTGTGCAACAAATGCATTAAAAAATACACAAAATAACTATACAAGATGAGACACATGAATGCTATGCAGTTGATGCAGTGTCATCACTTCTAACCTTCTAATGCTCACAGTTGAACTTAATCTACACCTTTAACCTTGAATGACGTGTCCTGTGTTGCACTACACAAACAGTATATAGTGGCTTGGCACTGAATTTTATTTGGCACAACTACTGTTACCCCTAGCATACAGTCCAGCCACCAGTGACCAGTGCATTTAAAACTCCCTGTTCCCACACAATAATGGTTTATTCATTCAACCAGGGTATTTTACCATATCTCTGCAACAGACCAATTACAATGCCTCACCTTTTCTTGACCTTGTGGTGCATACCCCGGAGGGGGCTGGTCGGAGTGATACTGTTGGCATCTGCAGAGCTCTTTGGGGGGATGTAGCGTGGTACCTTGGACACTCTTTCCTTCTTCTCGCTTTCCTTGTTGGAACTTATCTCCTTGCTAACTGATGGCTCCTCTTCACAGGCCGTGACAACAGGACGGTATTTTGATGGGCGCTGTTGAAGTGGCTTCCAGTTTCGAGGCTCTTTGCCAATCAACTTCTTCACTGCAGGATGAATGTGCTTCTGTCTATCATCAGGGCCACTCTGCAATCATTGTTCTTCTCATCAGTATGCACACACATCTCAATGCAAGTGAAAATTGGCCAAATATATGGTACCCTTTGGGTGTATGTGTACTATGCAGCCCAGAATGTGTTTACTCTTTGGATAACAAAAATCTAGAGCTCCCAAATATTTTGGCACAACTAAATTGCAGTTGCTTATGTATTCCCAGACAAATGAGTCCATTTTACAAATTTCCTTGCAAATTAAAATTACAGCTGGTAGGTGTGGAAAATTTTAAATATTTAGGAGTTATACTTAATGAAGATAACAATAACCAAATAGACTTGCAAGAAAGAATAACAATGCTAACAAAACATATTTTATGCTACAAAAATTGTTTAAAAATAAAAACATATCAAAGAAACTAAAATTAAGGCTAAAGAAAACAATAATAGACAAAATGTTAACATATCCATCAGAAACTTGGACACTAACAAACAGAGATAGAAAGCAATTGAACATTTTTGAAAGGAAAGTGCATAGAAGAATTTTAGGCCCAGTATATGACAATGGAAAAGAAAATTGGAGGATATTAATCAATAAAGAAATTTATGCATGAGTTAAAAAACCTACTATAATAGAAACAATAAGGTTAAATAGATTACGTTGGTTTGGGCATGTACAGAGAATGGAAGAAAATAGAGTTCCCAAAAGAGTATTATATACGAATTTGGGAACAACAAAACTGAGAGGCAGACCACGAAATAGATGGCAAGATGAGGTGAGAGAGGATGGACGAATAGTTGGTGGAGAAGGGTGGCAGGAAAAATTACATAACAGAGAGGAATGGAAGAAGCTCCTGAGAACAGCAAGGAATCGTCACATTCTGCACATGCCAAAGGAATAATGAATGAATGCTGGTAGGAGTGAAGTCTGAAATACGAAGTACAGTGGGGGTTACCATTACAGACCTGAACCTCTTTCTTGTTGTAGAATGCAGAAACAATGACATAGCGTAGAGTATGTAGCCATTTCAGTGCTTGATGTAAGCGATCCTCAATCTCAAACACATCCTTCTCCCGATTGGTAAGTTCCGTACTACATTCCTTCTGGATGATGGATGAGATCCGCTGTGAAAACTCCACCTTTGCTGCAAATGCAAAAAATATGTCTTCATTTGCTGCATATATGTAACAGATGCATTAGTCCATCCGATCACTAATATTTCAGTCAGTCCATTCCATTATGAACATATGTTCTATAATTTCAAACATTGGTCCAGAAGTAAATACCAAGAAAACTAAGTAGTTTGTATGTCCACGTCTCACCAACAGAATGCAGGACAAGAACATAAAAGAATGACAGCTAACCAAGACGTTGAAAATGAGGCAAAGATCAAATATCAGATAACGACACTAACAAATCAAAACTGCAAGGATAAATCTATTAAAAGTAGGTTAAAGTAGGGGAATGCCTGCTCCCATTCAGCCTAGTATACTTTGTTTTCCGGTGTTCTATCTAAAAACATAACATTGCCTCTGATTTTGTATCAATATGAATCTTGGTACCTCACAATAAAGCACAGCTTCAGGGAGCAGTCAAGATAGTGCAATTAGAACAGTGACTAAGCTAACCTAGCAAGGCTAATACATTCATCTCTGTTCTGAAATATCCACAACAGCCCTAGGGCTTACCCAGCCTTCTATTCAAGGAGTACCAGGGACTCCTTCACCTGCGGTAAAGCAGTGAGGGCATGAGGCTGACTGCTCACCTCCATGTAGTACCATTCCTCCTGAATGCCTTCATGGCATGTATAGGGACAAACTTAAGTTTTTCACCTTTACATATAAGTATGCTCAAGGTGTTCAAGAACAGAGTGCTGAGAAAGATGTGAACCTAAGAGAAACTTAAAGAAATCTGGACAAAATAGCATAAGAATGAGCTTAATGACTCATATTACTCACCATTTATTATTAGGGTTGATCAAATTGAGGAAAATATGATGGACAGAGCACATAGCATGTGCAGGTTAAAAAATAATTCATACATAACTTCAGTCAGGAATCCTTGGACAACACAGGCTTATGGGAGGATAATATTAAAATGGATCTTAAAAACACAGGATAGGTAGTGAGGACTAGATTCATTGAATTCAGGACACATACAAGTGGCAGGTTGTTGTAAATACAGTAACAAGCTTTCAGGTTCCATACAATGCAGAAAATTTCTTGACTGCCTGAGAAACTATTAGCTTCTTAGAAGGATTCCACCCCATGCATTTAGTTAATCAGATGTAACTGATATGGAATAACAGAAATATGTTTGACAACAATGCACATGGGACAAGCAGGTCACAGTAATTTGTTAGAAACAGTAGTCATAGCTAGATCCAGAATATTGCATATGCACGTGTATTTGTATCTTTTGTGGCATCACATTTTGAGTTGTGTGACTTTAACCTGTATAACTACAAATTTACAAACACATTATAAACCACTCATTGCAGACAACTTGTACTCCCATGCAACATTCCTTCAGCGTCAGTAGTGTCTGCATAAATTCTTTACCACACATAAAAATATAGTAGCAGCATGCCATCAGTACTTAGCCAGTTTACATATCTATATATCCGTCTAAACAGTCTACGCTTACATAACAAAAGTGATGGCATTCAAACCAAATAGAATAAGAAGCGCTACCAATCAAACCACTATGAGCTGCACATATTGCATCACATGTGTGGTGTGGCAAAGTTTAAGATTCATTACAAATTCTGTACTGATAAATGTATCAGTCCCTCTCAGGTTTGGTTTTTCCTCACACGAAGTCTTTTGTTTGATGGGATAAGACGCCGACTTAAAACAGAAAACTACTGTAAAAATTAAAAGAAGAGGATATTACGATTACATAGTTACCATTTTTCTCCAGCAATCGTAAGCGCTTTGCTTCGTTGGGAATGGTGTCTTCATAATCCGGGTCTTGTCCATCCAGAGGTCTCTTCAGACATGACATCGGGAACTGGAGGTTATGTTCAACAAATTTTTATAAACATAGAATTATATCGATTGTAACACTGTCAATAAATTTAATATGTGATTGCACATACCAACAAAATGAAACATAATAGACATAATTAATAACATCTTAATACTAAATTTACCTTTTATCCTCAACCGAACCAAACGATGAGCAAAAATTACACACCGCCTACCTCTCTTCTGTGCATGCCCCCTTCATACCCACCACCATAGATCTCCACGAATTACAAACTACCACGGATTACCTATAAAGGCACTTCGTAACGACTCACCGCTTCCGTGATACCCGGTCATCTGGCATCTCCAAATCCAAGTATTTACGCTTGCGCGCTGCAGTCATCCGTGGCCAGTGTGATTTAGCCCCTCCAAAACCTCACCTTCACAAAAATAACGGAAATCACACTGTCACGGATGACGGCGGCGCCCAGCTTTGTAAATTTTGTCCCAGTTATTTATTTACGACTGCCTTGCAGCCACGAAAACAACAGTAGCTTCGGTGCTGTTGTTACGACTTTAATAATATAATTATTTTCAAATTGATGATGTTGGTAGCGTTACATTTTGATACGACGCAATTAAAATAACAAACTTTGCAACGTGACCAAGCGAGGCACGTGCCTTGCGTTCTGGGCGAAACAGTTCATTTTCAAACAGGCGTCGCGCATTCAACACCGTAGTATTATTTGTAATTACTTCCTGCAGCTGTCGCCACAACAGTCAATCCGAAAACTGCTGCTGTAGATATGTTTAATTCTTTTTTTTTTTTTTTTTTTTTAAATTTTTTTTTACGTTTTTTTTTTTTTAATTTTTTTTAAAATTTTTTTTTAATTTTTTTTCTTTTTTAATTTTTTTTTTTTTTTTTTTTTCCCAAAAAAAAAACAAATAATTTTCAAATTTTTACCCCCCGGCCCCGGTTTTTTTTATTTTTTTTTTTTTTTTTTTTTCCCAAAAAAAGGTTTTTTTTATCCAAAAAAAAAATTGTTAAATTTGCCCCCCAATTTTTTTCCCCTTAAAAACCTTTTTTTTTTTCAAAAAATTTAAAAAAAAAAAATAACAAAAAAA
>Ga0123355_10006843_pt1 | contig 16969 bp, 8 predicted proteins | sample TergutEmb28metaG_3_FD_89872 | JGI IMG/M metagenome (GOLD analysis project Ga0123355, IMG submission 89872) | Embiratermes neotenicus P1 segment gut microbial communities from Petit-Saut dam, French Guiana - Emb289 P1 | ecosystem: Host-associated > Arthropoda: Insects > Digestive system > Gut ...
GGATGGATGTATTAACATCCGAAACACGTTGAGCATTAAGTAAAGAAATAATAAAGCAAGTGACATCAAGTTGGTCTCTCTTTACTCAACTATCAAGATGATGCACGGTCCAATAAACATAAGTATTTAAATAGCTTTACACTGTGGCGTGCGACAATTCAGTCTTTTCATTTGTGTGTATATAAAAGTGAAATAAGCTATAATTGAAACAGACGATTAATTAGAACAATTAGCTTGGGGGCTCGTTGCGGATGGTTTGTGTTATGTGTGTGTGTGTGTTGGTATGTAGTTCTTGTTGTACTGCTGAGACACAGACAGATTATTCGTTTGTAAAGAAGCCGGGATGTGAGAACACAAATTAATCGCTGTAAGGCGTGCCCGTTGGTCGAACAAGCTGTTTGTGGTTGTCTTTCCAATTATCGTGTTTATTGGGATGCAAAGAGAAAGAAACATTAATTGAATAATCAGAAAGATCATACAAAACATTTACATTTGAGTCATAAAACTTAATCATGCGCAATATAAGTTGTCTTGTAGGTTACAATCAAAACAATACAGTTGATTTATTGCGCGTTTGTCCCAAAAATGTCTTCGAGTGAAATAATGTGCAAGATTTATTGTCTGTCCGTCTGTCTGTGTTAAGCTGGCAACCGCAGTGACCGTGCAGTTTGAGGCTCTGGTCTGCGGTCGCTTGCTGGCTGGATTTGAGGTTTCGAATGCCGTCGGGAACATGTCTGCCTGTCTGTCTGTCTGTCCCTCGTGAGTGTTGTGAATATGCAGGTAGAGGTCTCTGCGTCGGGCTGATCACTCGTCCAGAGAAGTCCTACTGAGTGTGGTGTCTGAGTGTGATCGTGTAGACTCGCCAATAAGGAGGCCCTGTCCCACTAGGGACTGTCGCGCTAGAAGGAAAAAATGCATCTGAAGCTACAGAAATATATGCACAATGAGTTTGGTCCGAAGAATTCGATTCACATTTCTGTCGGGCCAGGCTAACTGTTGTTTTTCTTCTAGGTCAAAGCGAATGCTGTTCAACTCTTATGACCATGACTGTATAGTATATTGCTTACGTAGTGACTGTGGAATGTAATGGTGTTGAATGGAATCTTTTGGAATTCAGGAGATAGGGTCATCGTGCAAATGATTGGTTTATTATATAAAGTGTAGACCTCTGTATGATCTTCAACTGTTAGGGGGGGGGGGGCGGGCGGTCGAGTTGAAACTTTGGCCTGGAGACCTGCTGTCTTGACCGGGACTTTCTGTGACCCTAATAGACACTTCAGACATGTCACGCTTCTACCACGACTGGTTCCTCCCACATTTTTCGCAATCAATTAAGCACTGATTATTATACTACTAGATGCTGCTTGTCTGACCTTGAGTTATGAAAAAACAATGAAAAAGTAAAAACACGAGAAAATAAAGATTTATATCAACTAAATATATTTTCAGAAGTGTTATTACTTTTGTAGTGTATTTGTTCTTGTCTGTAACTGAACGAGAGCGTCTGCATTAACACGAACTGAAAGCTCTGGTAGCGGAAATGAATTTTACACTTGAATTATGGTACTGTCTGTCCATTATGACACCAAAATTACGAATGTATATTTATTAGAAACATTGGTTGGTGCCAATGCTTGACTAAGCACAAAGGAAAATAATTTGCTTGCTGTCGCCTCCTGTGAGATTAGGTGTGCAGCGTTGAGTTATCGTCAGAAAATGAGCATCGGAACCGGCTGGCAGCGCGATATTTGTGGTTCTGACGGCAGTCATGCTGAGGACACAAGTCCTATGGTGCCTTGGGCTGTCGACTAAACAACAGTCACACGCGTTCCAGATGAGCGTATTTCCTTTATTCTTATGGTTGAGCTACCTTAAACTGCATCTAAGCTGTTCCAGCACATTATCTTCTTTAGAAATTTTCTTGAACTGCTTAGAACATCAAGACGGAGGCAGTATTTTTCTCTCCGAAACATCGGTAACCTAACCGATCGACACTGTGTCATGTACCAGAAGACCTGCCTATTTATGAGCACTTGTGTGTTGACCTCGCTTCTCTCAACACAGTAGGAACCAAGCAATGTGTTGGGACTCTGCTACAGGTAGACTCTGATTCAGAATTTCAGGTACAACGACAGTTAACTTGGTGGTGCAAAGAAGATTTTGGCTGCCCGCTTTACAGCAGATTGGTTGTCCTAGAAAATGGCGAACGAATGAATTTACAACAGTACATATACTACCTAAGATGGGCTGTGTATCTCGCTGTCTCCGGAAGGTTGTCATTTCCGCGCCTAATTTTCGTGCCAAAGTGCCCGAGAAGTTTATGCCGCATGAAACTAATATAATAAAACTTAATTCAACTTATTTTTAAACAGAAGATACATTTGTGAGCAGCCGGAAGTGTGTTCGTCTAAAAGCATTTTGTTCTTATGCACACGCAGACATCAGCTCACAAATGAGCGTGAAGCAACCAACTGGCGCATAGAAACGAAAGGAAGGTGAAGTAATGGGGTGAGGGTGGGGGTGGGGGTGGTGGTGGATGAGAAGGAGAGGGGGAAGAAGGGAAAACTACCCTAAGACTTAAGTCTTTTTCATTTCACACAGGGCACGGAAAAAGGTAATTAATGTTACAGTTGGTATAAAATTGTCTGTTTGTCCTTACTGAATTAATTTCAGCTTGTCACGTGCGATTGTTTCATAGTGTAAATATTAGGCTTAATATTCGTTGGTTAGTTTGGTGCCATGTTGTTAATAAGGATTTATTTTAGGTAAGTAGAGCAGAAAATGAAACATCCATTTTGTATGTAGTGATTTAGGGATAACTGATTTATGAGCAAAGCCAGCTAGAGCCGAACCCCTTTATAAAGATATCGATTTATACGACACCTCGCCTATTGCGTCGGGTATTCTGTGGTACCAACTAATTCCTCCCTGTTAAACATGACATTATACTCCTCGGTTATAACAAGGTTAGTTTACAACGACACAGAATATTTTCGCTCATGATGTTGTAACCTAATTCGACTGTATTTTTCGCTTCTATTTTGCCTTTCATTTTAGAACATCCCAATAAGAATACACGATTTTAATCACATTGAAACAAAAAATTTAAAAGACCATTTCTGTCTGAGAACCTTTCATGCAACGTAATGAGTGAGCACGTTTAGCATATCCTCTTCAGATAATTGTATGGTGAATTGTAATGTAAAGGGACTACAATAATATTTTACTGAGCATAATAAAGAATGTTAATTGTGGTTGCGGAAAGCACAAGAGAGTAGTTCAAATATCAAAGAAGGGTAAAATAAAAAAAGACTTTAAACATGCAATTAACACGTTGATGCGATTCTCAAAGCGCAAAAAGTGAAGCAAGTCGCATATTATTTCCAAGCAAACCCAATTCACTTTTCAGTCGATGCATGTGTCATGACTTTGATTCACAGGGTTCCAAATCACAGTCCTTTAATTTCTGGAATTGTAGTGGATCTTTCTTTGTTGACACTTTGAGCGTTAGCACACACACACACACCCACACACACACACACACACACACACACACACACACACACACACCCACACACGCTCGCGCGCGCGCGCACCCACCTGTGCCCTTGTTACCATATACACAACCCACAGTTCACTATACACTGTGCACCTACACTGTCTTGTTCCCGTCACTCTCCACTGTTAACTCGGATCAAACAAATACGCGTGTGTTTGCTTGCTATGTGCGTTACAAGCGCTTGTTTCATATTGATGTGCCGAATGTTGTGGTCAGTTGTCGACAGTAAGGCAAGTGTACAGGTTAAAGTGAACTGCAGACACAACAGTACGATGTCACAATATGACATGGAATTTAAACGATTTGTAAACTATTTCGGACAAGACGGTATCATATCGCTGCGCACAAAAACAACTGTTAATGGATCTCCCGTCTCATGGGTCACTCACCGTGACGACGCTTTGCAACGACGCCTTTCGTCAAAGCCACCGCTCCGTTGCAGAGCATAGTCCGCGGGTCGAATCGAGAGCTGTCTTCGTGTTAGAGAGGTCATAGGTTTGTACATGAGAATGGAGGAGGGGAGTTGATTAATGAGCGTGACGTCACGGTGTTGTGGCTGGCATCTAGAGAGAGTGGGTAGGATTATTTATGCTACGAACTTGTTCAGCTGATCTTATCTCCTTAATTTGACATTGTAAACTAGCTAAGGAGCTTGATAATACTTAAACGTAGAATGGTACTTCGATCACGCGCCACAGCTTATGGGATTTGTGGTGGACAGAATGTTATTGGGACAGATTTTTCTTCAAGCGTTTCTTTATTTTCCTGCCAGTAACATTTCACTATTGTGGGCCGGGTAGCTCAGTCGGTATAGCAACTGCCTACGGGCTGGACGGTCCGGGATCGAATCCCGGTGAGTACGAGAATTTCCGCCCGTCCAGACCGGCCCTAGGGCCCACCCAACCTCCTGTAAAATGGGTTCCGGGTCTTTCCCGGGGGTAAAGTGCGGCCGGGGCTGCTGCTGACCACTCACCCCCTTTCTGGTGCCGCGATCATAGAAGAGTACCTCTACCCACCCTCTGGACCACACCGGGCCTGTAACGGGAAAACTTTAACTTTACCTTTTAACGTTTCACTATTTCATTTCATCTTCATTCTAAGCTTATGTGAAAGAAAAGAGGCAGAAGCCTGAGAAACTTTGAATAAAACTCTGCTCTCTCCTTAGTAGGAAAAATAGACAGGAAATTTCTTTAACATTTCGCAGTCCTCAAAGCTTAGGCGGATATCTCTTGTTTATTTCTGATGTCCTCCTTTCAATATTGTCCGGTTCATCACAAATTTTCACTCTGCATATAATCATTTCCCGCTGGGGTATTTTCCTTTCGTCTCAATGTGGGCTGCAGGAGTACAGGAATAACCGCAACTTTTACTGAAATTCTTCTAAAATGGATAGAGAAATGCAGATCCTGCTTCACAAAGAATAGAGCCGTCTCCAAAATAAAAAAATCAGTTATCGCTGCTGATGTTACACATTAGGCTAAATACATGCACTTATCATGTAGGAATGTCCATCGATTCAGATATTAGAGAAGGCTTTACGTACGAGTATATTTCATGCCGAATCTTAGCGGAACAAATAGAGTACGTGTTTACTTATAGTACTTGCTTCTCAATTTGAGCCATTAGACAATGGCAGGATGCTCATAAAGACAATGTGTAAATGAAAAGGGAAGAATCAGGGGATCTCGAGGAATAACGGGAGCGACGTTTGAAGCAGGGCAGGGCATTGTTGCGGGTGACACGAAGTAAAGAAATAGAAATTGTAGCTAGGAGATTGAGTGATGGGATTTAGTAACTGCAGAAAAACGAACCACGCTTTACTAGCTTTTAATGAAGTGTTTCAACGAAATGTTTGTGCGAAGACGTGAAAGTGAGAGACCATTGGTAATTGCAGGCAATAAAATATTGAAATGTATTTTAAAAAAGTTTGACACTCTTATTGGAGTGTTTGATCTTTGAAGATTGTACCGACATGCTGCTCCGAAATGTCGGACAGCAACTATCAACTGATGCTGAGTACGTCCCACGTGGGCGAAGGCCTGAAACCTCGCATTTGTACAGACTGTTTGTTTTGAGAAGTTTGAGTTTAGCTTCTAGGAACTTAACCCTTAGCCCGCTAACGTGGAAAATATGGTGAGCTCCTAATAATGCCAGCAAATGGCATATGGGATTTAACTCGGCGTTTAAAGGGTTAAACACTCTTTCAGCATGTCTGTGAGACCACTGCTGTTCATGAACAGGAGACTCGAGCAGAAACTTTTCGGTGTTCCCTTACACTGCCGCAGCTTCTCGCCCGTTGCTGTGATTGGTAAAACAGTACTGTCTGCACAAACCTGCCTGCTCTTCTTGCTATTCACAGACACGTACAAACCAGTAAGCCCGAAGGTCTCTCATTTTACGGATTTCTGTTTCTGTGTACAGATTTACTTAGAACTCGCTGGAAGCAGATCGGCCACTCGTAAGATCTCTGCCAATACAATGGAATAAGAGGCTGAAGGAAATTTAAAAGTACATCACATTGCGCCAGGTGGGGTTTGAAGGCACCACCACATGTTCGGGCGTTACAGGGCCGTGAGATTGGTGTAGCAAGAAGTTTCTTGTTCTATGTAAGACTTTTACAGGAACAGGTGTATATGTTTAAAGATATGGAGCAGGTCTCCAAGAATTTGTCTTCTTACTGTTTAGAGGGAGTGCTGTTGCGTTTTAATTTTTGGCACTTCTCCACCTTATGTCTCCGTATTTATCAAAGACATTATGCATAATTTAAATTTTATTTAAATTAAAATATATGCTTATTTCATTCCATTTCTTACATATAATATATCTGCTCTAAAGAAAAACCAGTTTAAAGTCAATGTTTCTGTTAATATTCCATTCGACATTGGATATACATAATTTCATACATTTTCTTGTACGTGTAAGTGCAAAAGCCTGTGAGCGGTATTGAGTCATCCTATAACATTTAACCTAGAGAGAAGAACGGAAACCCGGAGGTAAAGAAAAGGAGAAAGAGGTGAGGGGTGAATTTAAGAAAGAAACTATTTTCCCTTTGATCATGCCCTCAAATGTGGTATGTGGTGATGTGCTTTGTAAAACAAATAGCGCGGCTGTGCGTTGAATATTTCGGAAGACATTATACCTGTACGAACGTAGTGTCAATTGAATATTTGAATGTTAAATCGCGTGAATAGTTAAATCAGGAACGTGTTCGACACATATTATATGTTAAATGTATCAGTGAGGTTATATAAATAATCACGTGACAACTCATTTCCATTGTCATATAACAATGAATGTAAATATTTGAGTAAAGAGAGACCAACTTGATGTCACTTGCTTTATTTCTTTCCTTAATGCTCAACATGTTTCGGATGTTAGTACATCCATCCTCAGGAGCTTGCGACTTATGTGTTGAGTTATTACATGGGTTGTGTTGCTCTGGTTCGATGTGTGTTGGTATTACGTTGTGGTTTGACTGTGGTGGTGTGGTATCCGTATGCAGGCTGAAGCACTAGTGCCTCAGCCTGCATACGGGTACCACACTACCACAGTCAAACCACAACGTAACTCCAACACACATCGAACCAGAGCAATACAACCCATGTGATAACTCAACACATAAGTCGCAAGCTCCTGAGGATGGATGTATTAACATCCGAAACATGTTGAACATTAAGTAAAGAAATAAAGCAAGTGACATCAAGTTGGTCTCTCTTTACTCATCTATCAAGATGATGCACGGTCCAATAAACATAAGAATGTAAATATAATTGAGACAAAGTGTTTGGAAAACATGTCCCAAATTTTTGCACTCATTTTCAGCGTACCTTTTTTAACCTTGACCTTTGATACTTTGCTGACAAAATCTGAAATTCGAAATTTATAAACAAGCATTCGACGAATTATATAAGTTTCTGTGCAACTTTAAGATATGTATAATAATTTCCCCTGCATATAGATTATTATTTGCCATTGTCCGCGAATTTATAATTTACACACAATGCTTAGCCCAAATGTATAGCCACATTCGTCAGGATTTAACTTTCCGATAAGAACTGCAGCAAAATTCCAGATATTTTTGCGTGAGGACTGTTCCGACGGAGTTACCGTCTGTTCAAATTCAGATTAGCACAGTAAACAGGTAAGCAGTTCATGGGAAGAGACACACAGAGTGCCTCTTGTGTAGAAGTGGAGTGGATGTGGTCACCCCTAAACTCGAAGTCATATTTAAGGGTGGCCTGCTGTTGCCGAAGATAACGCAGTTCACATTGTCCACCCTCAGGGCTGCAGCACTGCGACAGTCGTTGCCTACATTTGAATTTGTTAAATTTAAAAAAATTTAGAGTTTGTGATTGCTCTTTTGTTTATGTAACACTTCACCTGCCTTCTTTCAATTAACTTTAAACTTTTGAACTTTTTTAATGAAGGGTTTGTTCTACTTCCATATATTTCACAGATTTAAGAACTCAAAGTTTTATTCTACACCCAAAATGGAACGTTGTGGATTCTCAGCCAGCCACGCATTGAATTAGTGATAAGTTCAAAATTTAAATTTAAGATTCATATTTTGTATGAGGTTATTATTGCGCGAAATCTATAAATGGTTGTATGTATCCTATATTATTTATTCGCATCTGTCTAAATCCGTATATACGACTATTAAACCGTATGTGATAGGCTCAGAAAGAATGACAGCAACACAGTACCTCCATAAATGTCACTTACAAAAGGCAGTTTTTCTTCCAGGATTGAGATTTTGAATACTTAACCAATTACACCAAAACTTAAATATCAAGTGCGTCTTTCAAATATGTGTGCTTTCAGAATTACATTATCTTTTATTGAATGTGCAATCGCGAGAGGAACGTGGGATGTGCGCTGTGAAAGGTCATAAATAAGAGGGAAAGTGAATTCCCACAAAACGTGACTACATCTTCGATTTACAAAGCTATCGACCCATAATATTCTTACGTACAGAAAAAATATTTTCCGGCTTGTAATAAAGGGATATGAAACATGGACACATTTAATAAATATTACACTTGATTTAAAAGTTTCCTATCTAAAAGCCTTTTCATCAACAACAATAACAAAAATCAGAGGATCAGCAATTCCAGGATTTTTCCATCTTCAGAGGTGCTGGTCTGTCTAGTATTTCCGCAGCCGACTTACGTTTCTTGTGCAGGTTACGCTGTTTTCGTAAACTTATTTGGGAAGGTGCGTGTGGTCTGTCCGTACAAATAGCACTGTAATGTTACTTAGCGTGTTGTGTGTGAACTGTGCTGTGGTCGTGACTGCAAAGAGGAGAATTAAGATAAGGGTGGAGATAATTACCTAAAGATGAAGACCATCATTTGCATACTTAAGTAAACATATTGATTTGATGCACCTTAATGAAAATTAAATGAACCGGATACGTATCACGCGTGGAAGACGTGAGAATACGAACGTATATGTACTCGGAAAACCTGAAGGTGGGTTAAGAATATTAAATGTTGAGCGACTGGTGTTTGACGTGTGGTCTGTTGCTGTTGAGCGCTGCAGTGTGCCTTCGTTGTCTGTGAGGAGTGGAGAATACATTTGTCACAATAACGATAAGGAGATTGAGCATTCCGGTCTTCCGGTTAGAACATCCATCTCCCGGCACGTAACACTCTGTCGCTGGGTGAATGGTTAGCGATTTTCGGAAGATATTAGTGCTTTCATTTCTAATTTCCAAGACATTCTTATTGTTGGACTGCGTGAGCCTTAAAGAGTGAGCCACTGCATTTCTTAGAAACATCAGGAACCGGTCACTGACACGGCGTCACATTCCGGAACTACCGAATTCTCCGCTACACCGCTACACCGGATGTTTTAGACGGAGATCTGATGACCGGTGTTGTTGCGGCATCAGATAGAAATCAAGGAAATGGTTTGTGCCGTGTGACAGAAAGAAACTGGCGTTACTGAAAGCGGAATTAGTACACAGTTAAATTGAATGTGGTTGTTGAGTGTTTTCTGTGATTACCTGCGTGATTTGTAGTAGCTTTTACGTAACGGCAAAGCTTCTTACTTTTAGAAAAAGGAACGCAGATTTGAGACCGACTAACTTAAATGAGTCTATGCCGGTCCCTGTAGTCTGCCTGCAACTCTAAAATTTATAATCCTGCGACAGCAGCTGATCCGATTGTGGATGGTTATAGGTTTACCTAAACAACTGTCACAAAGACTTCTAATGTTGACGCCAGTGTGAATCTTGACGATGCCACTGAATATTGGAACTGAATTTTTTTTCCTTTTTTTGTAATTCCTAACAAATCGCAAACCTTGAAATATAACGCGATCGCTTTCTTCCAGATCCTTTCCAATTCATCGTTTATATTAATCCTCATATTCGAATCTTTATAAACTACTGTCGCACAAAATCAAATTTAAGTAACTAAAGAATCATTGCATTGACGAATAATGAACGAGTTCCAGCGTTGTAAACAAAACATTTCTATTTGTGGGTGTTGCCATTGGCCTAATATTTATTTTAAAATATGAATTTGATATTAGTTTGTAAGCGTGTTTATTCATTTGCTTTTTTTCTTTCCGCTTGAGAATTGATCGTGCACAGTGAATCAGATTGTTTGCAATAAAGGGGAAGGCAGAACATTTCTGTGATACAAAATATTTCGGCCTTTGGCAAAATCCGAAGACTCGTGTGTGTGTGTGTGTGTGTGTGTGTGTGTGTGTGTGTATGTATGAAAGGAAACCATTGCTGTTACTGAAGTCCGTACTTTACAGCCAGTACATACCCAGCTGTGTTAATGAAGTTGCGAGTAGTTGCAGGATTAAACTGGCTTCGTCCAATAACCATATAGACTGTGACGTTAATATTACATTCTTGCAACTGAGAATGGGAAAGAATGTAATTGTACTACTGTTACTCCGACAGCTAACACTGATTCTACTACTACTGTTAATAGAATAATAGTGTTTCTTTTACTGTTACAAATACAAGTGGTAATACTACTGTCATTCCGCTTGAACTTTATCCGTTGTCTGATATATGAACTGAAACTTCGTCAGTGAACCTGCTCAGTTGAACCCATCAGATGAAGAAGAGCTTGGTCAGTGGGCCTGTCCAGTTGGACCCATTAGACTAAGCTAATCTGTTTCAGTAAGTGGCTCATTAGACACAGGTAACGCTAATTAGTAATTTGTTTTACCTTTATAACTTTAATAAAGCTGAGTTCAGGATTGTTGAGTTTCATCTCTGGTAGACTGACATTCTCCATCATAAATCCACGTTGGTTTTTCTCACGAGGTACTTTGGAGCTGTAAATCTTAAGGAAAGTAGAAACCTAGACTTTACTATCTTTTGAAAACGTCTGCATTGAGGGTTTTGGTTGAGGACGTCGACCAATGCCATAGTGACATTATGACAGGGCAGAGAGGGCAGACCTCTAATTCACGGACAGATGGACTTAGATTCGTCTATTGGTCCCAAGGGAGCATGGTTCATCTACCGTTCTCACGAGGACTGTGACAGAGCCATTTTCTGGACCGTTATGTTCTTGTGCCTTTTATTTTAACCAGAGCACGTGTTGCATGGTCTGAACTAGATGGCCACGGCATTGAAAACAGTAACAATTTTATAAGTTACTTACGTAAACTAATTAGTTCCATATATCAGAAAATTTCTTTTTCTACAATGGCGCAACAGCCCTAGTGGGCAAAGGCTCCTCATTATCGAGGATTCATGATCATACTCAGACACACCACACTCGGTAGGATTCCTCTGAACGAATGATCAGCCTGACAGAGAGACCTCTACCTGAAAATGAGAAATTTAAAGCCTAAAATTTAAAACAGAATTATGTGATAAGTAGTTACACATTGCTGCATAGTGGTGTGGATTGAAACAGTTTAATTTAATATTACACAATAAAATGATTGATATTTTAGCAGTGCTTTATGTTGGATACGCGTTTCGGTGTTAATAACCATTTTCGGATCCGGAGATATTTGGTACAGTGTAAAGAGCCAAAATGGATAAATACGTATATGTCATACCATATATCATATATATTATATTATATAATAAATGCACAATTATATGTTCCAGTCAAATACAGACCATGTTTCGTCACCATTGTGTTAATGTACAAATTAGCTACGAGGTTCTGTACACTGTGTCGTCTTCTGATATCTTACAACGAACTGTACATCATGAAGGCGTATATGCGGAATGTAAGTACAGCTTTACTGAATATTGACCTTGATACCCGCCTCCATACAGTGCCAGGGTTGAATACATAATGTTTGGAACTATATTTCCACTCTTACTGTGCCCCTGTATAGCGAGCAAAAAGACAACTTTAGTTTCACTGTAGCTGTAATGCGCAATTACTTCCTAAATTAAATAAAAGATTTTAATAGATTAACAAATAAAACGTCACTATGGTTGTTGAGTAAAGAGAGACCAACTTGATGCCACTTGTTTTATTACTTTATTCAGTGCTCAACATGTTTCGGATGTTAATAGATCCATCCTCAGGAGCTTGCGACTTATTTGTTGAGTTACTTCATCCGTATGCAGGCTGAAGCACTAGTGCTTCAGCCTGCGTACTGATACCACACCACCATAGCCACACTGCAACGTAGCACCAACACACATCGAACCAGAGCAATACAACCCATGAAGTAACTCAACGAATTAGTCGCAAGCTCCTGAGGATGGATGTATTAACATCCGAAACATGTTGAGCATTAAATAAAATAATAAAGCAAGTGACATCAAGTTGGTCTCTCTTTACTCAACTATCAAGATGATGCACGGTCCAATAAACATAAGAGTCACTATGGTTGTTTCTGTTTTCAGCAGCTATAATTCTGATTAGTAGTTTGCTACGTAAATTGTAAGTATTCATTAATAATTAGTAAGAAAAGGGTTTAGTTCACTCAGTACAGTGGGTAGGCTGCGGACTGGACGATCGAAGAAACGCGTTTCAGTTTCTGGATGGGTTAAAGTGTTCCCGTCTGCCCAGAACTTCCGGAGTGACTTTGGGGCTTACCCAGCTTCTACCTGGTATATTGCCCTAGGGGTAAAAGGGTCTGGACATGATCACGACCATTTACTTGTAATGCCAGAGTTAAGAATACGTGGGGCTGTACCTCCACGACGCATTCGCGTTTATGGGTTGTGTGGAAAAACGTTAGCTTTATTTATAATTAGAGGCAGATTGTGCGTATTTGGAACTTGTAAGAAACTAGTTACAGTAAGTTACAAGAAGACCTACTTGGCAAAGTAAACGGGGGACGCGGAGTGTGAAGTTTGTCCGAGCGAACAAACAGCAAAAGATAAATCACTTCTAATTGTGTTCCTTTGTTCAGTTGTTACTTTGCTTCTTCCTCTGTCCTCGCACTGCAGCACCATTACACCAAACGCGCATCGGTGGGTAAAAACAAATGAGCATCTTGCCCCGTATGTGCACTACAAAGCGGTCACCATAGCAACCCCATGTCTCGTCTTACCTCCCGGCTCTGCTTTTCAATGGTAATTAGTCGCCGTTGTGGCGATGACAGTCTGGCCGGCATGACGTCACTGCTAATGTTGATTGCAACCCCTTGGAGCTATTGTTGTCAGCCGCTGTCTCCCTCTTTCCATCTTGTGTGTAATGGCTACCACGGGTACGTAAAATTATCTTTACACACTGTAAAAGTTTATGTAAACTTTGAAACCAGACAACAAGAGCATGAAACAGAAATCGTATTCATGTTTAAATAACAACAGATTACGTATAAACAATGGTTGCCACCATTATGTTAAAAGTCTTTTCTATGTCTAAGTGCCGCCACACTCGCCTTTAAATTAAAATAGGCTTACAAAAACATGTCACTTATGTAAATCTTACCTGAGTCTTGTGATGGTCATTAATGTATAGATCACAATAAACACTGACTGGCTATCAGATGTTATGAAATTACTGTAATATTTGACGTATTGTTAATGACGTAAAGGTAAAGTTGGCCCTGTGCACGCAACGAAAATGTGTGGCTTTATGGAGTTACTGTCCTCCTAGCAAATTGGAAGAGATACAATGTTAATGCTTCATGTATTTCCGTCCATGTTTCGAGCAAGAAAACTTGTTTCGATTGGCATGAATACGAGTAAATACCAGTTTTCTTAGGAGTATCACAGCCTACAGATGATAAGGTACGAGGAATGTATAAGAGGGAAGCGATTGTAGCAATATACATAAAATTACGGCTTGCTGTGAGAGGAAATGTGTAGCATATAGATATAAATTTTTGAGTAGAATGTAACAGGATAGAAGGAAAAGTCGACAGAATAAAAGGAATATTGAAAAGTTACACGTTAACATCTTAATCCGTTATGTTGATTGTGTTAGTAATACTGAACATTAAGTTGCACAATTAAAAGTACGCTTGTTTGGAAAAATTACTGTCAAGTGCAAAGGAGCTGCACGTACCTGCAAGAGAAGCACTTATCTCCGGCTGTCGAAGTCTGAGTTCAAGGCACTGACACAAATATCTGCCATTGGACAAGATCCAGAATCGACCCCACGTGCTCAAAACATGCGGTATTTCCCGATCATCTGTCTCATTATCACATAATTTTTCCTGAGTCTTCTAAGCGCAAAAATAAAAGTAACTGGGCCCATTTCCGTCAAAATTCTGATGTTTTATCTTACAACCGCAAATATTTGTCCGGAACTTCTTAGCTTATTGAAGAATAGAGATGTTTCTTGCGAGAGGCTGTTATGGCGCTGTGTTCGACATTTCATTTCCCGTCACACTAATCTCCTCGCAATGTACACCCCTGGCGTGTATGTATATCCATAAAATATTATGAGTAATGGTTTTATGTAAAAGTACTTTCTTGTTGGTATTCCCGTGTTTCTCACGATACTGCAATGAAAACCGAATTGGAAAATACCCTGTGGTGTAGTTAAGAAAAAGACATGATCTAGAGATCTGTATTTTTCTGCATTGGAGCAAGTCGGATGTTGGTAACAAATGTTGCCAAATTTACGACATCTGCTTGCGTATTGGAATAGACGGTAGTCCGAACTTTCGAGCTGCTTCCTCCATTAGAAAGAGGGAGAATGTAGAGATCGGAGTATGCAAAGTGTCCGGTTCGATTTAGTCTACGTGTTCACCACCAACATGTTCATCTTAAGTGCAGAGGTGTGTACCACCTGAACTTCGGTGCTCCTCTCAGCAGTTTGTACCAATGGCTACATTAACACAGACATTCTCAGCCTGGAGTGATAAAACAAGTTTACATTATAGCGTAGGCTCATCTGTTCCAGTGGATTGTGCTACACTGTGGTGTGAGTAATAGTTCGTCTCCTTGCAGAGTTGGTTCTGCAGATCTACTATTCAACTACAGGGGTGCTGATAAGTCTTTAGCCCGACCAGAAAGGAAACAAACTAATGTTTCTGGCAGAATGGCGTGAATTTCCTTCGGAGCCTTTCCTTGCAGGAAAAAAAATATATTTGATGACAGCTTGCGTCTCGATGTTGCTGAAATCGCGCGTGTCCCTGACATGCTTCCGAGCTTGTTCATTCCTGGTCAGGCTAAGGACTTATTAGCACCCCGGTACATTTGGCATTTCATTGAGAAATCTAAGGTATTACAAACCTTAGGGCATTGAAGGTAATCGAGTGTGCAGAAGTATATTTGTGTCGGGTGTTACGGGTCTCCTGTTAGCTACCGCAGTTTTGAAGGCTCGAGTCTTGGGATGTTAGGCCCTGGAAATGAATAAGGAGTTGGTGCCGTTTCGGAAGAGAATATTGCCTCCGTTCTCAGTGTCAGACAATCCAAACAAGGGGTTTTGGCTCAACCCTCAAGATGGAAGCAAAAGGTTGCTCAGAAACGTTAGTAACTATGGTGTGAACACACACACAAACATACAAACACAATTCGACATGGCGCAACATCCCAGAAGACGCCAGTTTTTATCAACACATCTGTGACAGCCTCAGATTTCGTAACTCTGAATTGTTCATTGCTGAATTTTAAACGCAATCGACGTATTTTGAAATATTTTTTGACCAAAGAAATGATCTTAAAAATACACGAACACGAACGTTTTTTCCTTTTATTTTTGAATTTAATACCTTCGGTTTGCGAGGCGCTTGTTTGAGGATTATTAGTAGACCTTCGAACTTCATTTCTGGCTTGGCAGCCCACTGTTTCGGTATTTATTTTTGTGCTTATATATACCGCATTGTTAAAACTGTAAAAAAGGGACAAAATAGTTAGTTTATGTGTTAGTTTGCTGTAAATATTTCAGAAAACTAAGGTTTGTTGAATTAAAGGAATAATGTTTTTTAATGTGTTGAATTAGCGTCTATTTTTATAAGGGGTTCGGCGTTGTGTTTCTAAACAGCTGTCCTCTTTTTACGTGTGTCTTAATCTGCGATTGTGATGACATTATCACCTAGGCTCAGTCAGTACGGAAAGATTGAAATGAAACAAGAGAATATAAATGCTAGAATAAATTGTTTTTTACGTATTTTATTGACGGCAAAATGTTGATGAAATGTCAAGGACAGAATAAATTCTTATTTTCAAAATTCTGTCTCCACATAAGCATAACAGCTCATGTTTAGACATTCAATCTCGTCCGAAGTAATACAAAGAGAAATAGACTTTCAGATAAGAAGTGTTTGAAGACTGCACGAACAGAAGCGAGTAGAAAAAGTTCGAAATGAAATATCAGAAATTCTGATGGAGAATATAGAATGAAGAGTAATGTGTGTAACTTTGAGATCCCTTAAAGCAAAACCTCCTTTCCCTACTTTGAGCGACTCTTCAGTAGAGCAGAATATGTTTCATATTTTGCCGTGTTGCTAAGAAGATCTTTCGCTATGTAGGCTGATGCACACTTCATTCACTTCTTCAAAAATCAAAAGCACTTTGAAATTTATCTAAATATATTTCACTCTTATCTAAATCATGGAGAATGTTGTGCTTGATTTCAAATGCTGGAGAATGCTTGTTTTGAAGCCAATGTGTGTCTAGAAATTTAGATTCTAAACAGTTCGTCCCAAATTTTAATAACATGTCCAGATGTCTTTAAAAGATAACGTGGACTGATATGGTGTACAGATCTAAGAAACAAAGACGGTTTTGACTTAATAAATGTAGCATTACTGTACCTTATCTGGCTTATGAAAGGAAACGCATCTTGCAAGCTTTTACATGTAGTTCCGTCTTCTTTATCCGTAGCCACCTGTACTTTTAAGAAGATGCTGCACTTTTTAAGCTCGTGGTTCCGTGCATCCTAATTCAATGTGAATAAAAATCCAACAGATGCAACAGTATGCAGATATTTATTCACTGCAAAACTACTCTACATGTTTCGGGTATCACAGCACCCATCATCAGGAGTATTAAAAACTGTACCC